>ENA-OYEE01001127-OYEE01001127.1-human-gut-metagenome-genome-assembly--contig:-NODE-1127-length-8030-cov-4.869592_pt1 | contig 8030 bp, 5 predicted proteins | sample MGYA00243556_ERZ652917 | MGnify/ENA primary metagenome ERZ652917 (study PRJEB26926, sample SAMN06164646) | human gut metagenome | biome: ENVO:00009003; feature: ENVO:2100002; material: ENVO:00002003... | reverse complement strand
CGAGATCTACACACTGCATATCGTCGGCAGCGTCAGATGTGTATAAGAGACAGAGATACAATTTGTAATGAATAGTAGCCTCATTATTCCAAATTTATTACCTTTGCACCGTCTTAAAAAACTGAAATTAGAAAAAAATTAGAAAGATGAAAGCGTACGTATTTCCCGGTCAGGGGGCACAGTTCGTAGGTATGGGCAAAGACCTCTACGATAATAATCCTCTTGCTAAAGAGATGTTTGAGAAGGCTAACGAGATCCTTGGTTTCCGTATCACGGATTTAATGTTTGCCGGAACAGACGAGGATCTGAGACAAACCAAGGTTACTCAACCAGCGATCTTCTTACACTCTGTCATTCTCGCGAAAACATTAGGTGATCAATTCCAGCCGGATATGACCGCAGGTCACTCATTAGGAGAATTCTCTGCCTTGGTAGCTGCCGGAGCATTGTCTTTCGAGGACGGCTTGGTATTAGTTTCCAAACGTGCCATGGCTATGCAAAAGGCTTGCGAGGCAACTCCCTCTACAATGGCCGCCGTATTAGCCTTGCCGGACGCGACGGTTGAGGAAATTTGCGCAAGCATCAAGGACGAGGTAGTGGTTTGCGCTAACTATAATTGCCCGGGCCAATTGGTAATCTCCGGTTCTATCCCCGGTATCGATCAGGCTTGCGAGAAGTTATTGGCCGCAGGCGCTAAGCGTGCCTTGAAGTTGAAAGTAGGTGGAGCGTTCCATTCTCCATTGATGGAACCGGCTCGTACGGAGTTGGCTGCCGCTATCGAGGCTACGACGATCAATAAACCTTCTTGCCCGGTTTACCAGAACGTAAGCACGAAAGCCGAGACTTGCCCGGAAACAATTAAGGCTAACTTGATCGCACAGTTAACCGCCCCGGTACGTTGGACCCAAAGCGTACAAAACATGATCGCTGACGGTGCCACTCATTTCATCGAGTTAGGCCCGGGCGCCGTTCTTCAGGGATTGGTTAAAAAGATTAATAAGGAAATGACTACGGAAGGTATGCAATAATTTACCTTTCAATGTAATAGAATAAAAGTCCGAAAAGGATGGAGGGTGATTTCCCTCGTCTTTTCCGGACTTTTTTATATACGATGATGATTCGAAAAGATCTTTAATGCTAAACTAATCAAAGGCCAACGTTGTTTTATACTATAAACACAATTCAGAATATAGAAAATGGAAACAGTACAACAGAAAAATAGGATTATCCTACTTTGGCCGGATGGAGCGCCCACTAGTAATGGATTGGCCGGCGTAGAATTGGAAGATGCCCCGAATGCCATATCCAATATATCGAACCCTTCCCTATTGGTTTATCCGGCGACGAAGCCGAATGGCAAGGCGATCTTGATGTGTCCGGGTGGTGGACTTTCCAAGATTTCGATCGGACATGAGGGGCGTGATATGGCCGCATGGTTTAACGCGCAAGGTATTACTTATGCCGTATTGAAATACCGGATGCCGAACGGACATAGGGAAGTTCCTCTGGACGATGTTCGCCAAGGTCTCCGCATCCTCCGTAATTACTCGGAAGAGTGGAAGATTACGAAGGTCGGTGTCATGGGTGCCTCCATTGGCGGTTATATCGCCGGGCATGCCGCAATATTCGGGGTAGACGACGCACGTCCGGATTTCCAAATACTCCTTTATCCGGTTATCAGTATGCTACCTCATTTAACGCACCTTAAATCGAGGGAACGACTATTAGGAGCGAATCCCACGCATGAGGAAGAGGAAGCTTTCTCTCTGGAATTACACGTAAACTCACTGACACCTCCCGCCTTTATAGCGTTGGCTTCGGATGACGAGGCGATTAGCCCGGAGAATAGCGTGCTTTATTATCTCGCTTTGCTAAAGAACAAGGTGTCCGCCTCCTTGCATATTTACCCAAAGGGCGGCCATAGTTTTGGGTTCCGGGACAACTTCGTATACAAACGTCAATGGACTGACGAACTGGAGAAATGGCTAAGCACGATTGAGTAAATCTCAAAAAAACGGTGCCACACAAGTAAATGCGTGACACCGAAAAAGTATATATAAAACAGACCAAGCAGGTTCGCTATTTAGCGTTCCACCAAAGTGGAGTAGTCGTCAAGTCCGGGCCGCCCAAAAGCTGGAGAGCTTGCGCATAACCCACTTGATTATTCGTTTGGATATTCGCCGGATAACGATAACGTTTCGGGTAGAAATCCCAACGGCATTCCTTAGAGGTAGCGACCGTCAAAGGAACTTGATTCAATGGGTTGTAATCCTTCTCTACCGCTTGGTTCTCGAAGAAAGGAAGACCTAAACGACGATGATCGCTCCAAGCCTCCTCCGGCAACCAAGGAACTTGCGCTATATATTTCTGGGTGATAATCTTCGTAAGGGCGTCATTATTATAAGCGCCATTCCGGTAGATCGAGTTATGGGGATATTCATACGTACGGCTTTTTACCTCCTTCGTATATGGGTCCGTATAACGGATCGTATACGATTTCGCCTCTGTCGTATGGTCGAAAGCGACGGAAGTACCTACACGGTTGTATTTCTGAGACGATAGATAATCGCCGACTTGGCTCAATAAGCCATGATACTCAAAACTAGCCGTAACACCAGACTCATAATTGGATTTAGCCGTTCCCGGAACTTTCCAGCCTTTCACCGCAGCCTCCGCCAATAAGAAGTAACTTTCCCACGGGCCGAAGAAAACACGCTTATTGGTACTCATTCGATATTGTTTCGACATAGAGGGATAATTATAATTCTTACCTGTCAGCTCACTTACCAGACCGGCTTTCACGTCCCATTCTCCGGCGACCCAAGTGCCCCACGTATATTTCGGATCGATCGTCAACATATTCTGGGTATTATCCGCCGGATTCTTCAAGTGAACCGGCTTCACCTCGCTGGCCGCACCGATATAATCGGAATAAACCACGCCATCATCCCAGCCTACAACACTAAACAACTTCGGGGCACGGGGATCTACGTATTGAGGTATACCGTCGAAATAGAAACCGGCGCACGGATCATTCGTTGTCAGCGGGAAGTGCTGGTTCAAATACAAACCTTGATAATCGTATGGATTCTTCAAATGGCTTTTTAAGGAGTCCGGCAACGGAAATTCCTGTCCACCCAAACCAACTACCAAGTTCTTAAACGTCACGGACATTGCCTGCCCGTTCCAAGGACGAGACATCACGCTCGTCAGCTCATCCCAACCCTCTTTCTCCTGCACGGAAGCGATATCGGTTGGCTCGGAAATAAATGTCTTAGAGGCGGCATCCTCAAATTCCGCTTTCGCTAAGGCAGGATCGACAGCCGAGATACGCATCGCCAAACGCATACGCAAAGAGTTGGCGTACTTTTTCCATTTCGTAACATTTCCCGCATAGAAAGCATCCTCGTTAGCCATAGCGGACATATCCAAGGAGGGGTCTAACGCAGACTCAGCTTCCCGTAACTCTTTCAATATAAATTGATAGATAGCCTCTACACTATCGTACTCAGCCGGTACACCGGAGAAAGCGGCCAATGCGGGGATCGGCCCGAAACCGTCAGCTACTTCCGAGTTCAAGTAAGCACGCCAGATACGGGACATCTGGATCACGTTCTTATAATAAGGATAGGTATCCGCCTCGCCATTGGCAACCATCTGCTCTCCTAACTGGATCGCTTTGGTCACTTGGTTCAGCCAACCCACGGCGTAATCGTTACTCAAGTAGGTAGTACTATAATCATTGTTATCCGTACCGATCGTAAAACCACTTCCCCTATTGAAACGGGAAGCACGGTCCCAGTACAAGATAAAGATACGCTCGGCTATCTCTGGGTTCATCTGGTCTCCCATGATAGAGGCATTCAGGAACCATTGGGGCTTTACCTTATCCTCTCCCACAAGATTCGGGTCCTCATTGATCTCCTGAAAGTCATTACAGGAAGAAAGAAGAGCGGCCACCGATACCAATCCGGTAAAAAGTATATTTCTTGTTTTCATCTTCATCATTTTTATCGTAATTCAAATTATCATGTATTCCATTAGAATCCCACGGTTACGTTAAACGTATAGGAACGGCTGGTCGGCGCGGCTCCATTCTCGAATCCGGTAGCGTTGGTATTCGTGGCGGCAACAGACTCGGGGTCGATACCCGGCAAGTTATAATGGATCATCCAAACATTGTTACAAGTAGCGGATAGACGTACACGCTGGAAAGGCGTTTTCTTCAACATCTGTCGATTGAACTCGTAGCCAAAGGTGATATTACGCAAACGGACATTGGTGGCGCTATAGGTATAAACCTCTGGTAAACCATAATTTCCGGTAGACCCAATACGCTCCCAATAGTTCTGGGGAGTGACGGCGACCGTATTCTCCGCATAACCACTGCCCTGTTGAACCACGGTATTCGGTACCACGAATTCGGCACGATCACCATTCACCACTGTTCCGGCGGCGTTACCCCGGGTATACAGGTTGGAGGCTGTCGCCGAATAGATGCTACCACCGATACGGAAGTCTATTAAGAAGCTCAGGTTAAAACCTTTATAAGAGAAATTATTGGTCCAACCCATCATCCAATCCGGACTCTGGTTTCCTACTTTCGACTTCTCGGTAGAGATCAAAGGCAAACCGTCATCACCTACGACGATCTTTCCATAGTGAGGACTATTCTCATCGGTCACACGCATAAAGGTCTGCCCGTAGATCTCACCATAATAACCACCTACCGGAGCTACGATCTGGATAGCGTCGAACGTCTTTATATCATATAGATTCACGCCCTCGTATAATTCTTTGATCTTATTCCGGTTCAAGGAGAACTGCGCCGTAGAGCTCCAGCTCAATCCGGCGGGATTGTCTAGAATCGTACCGTTCAAGGAGATCTCCAAACCCTCGTTCTGAATGTTACCCGCATTAATCTTACGGGAAGCATAGCCGGAGAACGGGTCCATCGGTAAATCCAGTAACTGGCGGGTAGCGTTGGACTTATACCAAGCGGCATCCAAGCCCAATCGGTTATTGAAGAAACGGATATCGAAACCGGCCTCCCATGATTTAATCAACTCACTACGTACGTCCGAGTCGTAAAGTACCTTACCCGGTTTCGCCGTCGTATTCCCGTTGGGGTCCTTGCCTACAGAGTAGAAGTTATATAATTGATACGGGTCCAAGTCGTTACCTACCTCAGCGAAGGAGGCACGTACCTTAGCGAAAGAGAACCAATCCGGCATGCTTCCGCCAATCTTCGGCAACATATCAGAGATCACCGCGGAGAAGCTGACAGACGGATAGAAATAAGAGCGGTTGGCTTTCGACATCGTAGACGACCAATCGTTACGTGCCGTAACATCCAAGAACAGATAACCATCCCAGTTCAACTGCAACGACCCGTACAAGGAATTCATACGACGGCGGATCAACTCGGAAGTGACTGTTGGCTTATTCACGCCATTATTCAGCGAGAACAAGTTCGGCACCAACAACTCTCCGGCAGAAGCGTTCATCTTATTACGCTGCTGGAGCATCAAGTTACCACCGAAAGTAACGAAGCCTCCCAGCCGATCGATCAAGTTATCCTTCCGGGCCGTAGCCAAGAAACTGAAGTTATTCTCATAGAAGGTCTCCGATCCCTCGGTATACAGACCTCTCGGACTGGTATTACCACCGGCATATACTTTCTCGCTCTTCGTCGTGGTATAATAATCCGTACCACCTCTCAACTCAATATCGAACCAATCGGTCGGGGCATATTTCAAGGAGATATTTCCTAACAAACGGTTACGGGTATCCTCGTTCTGGCGATAACGGGTCACCCAATAAGGGTTCTCCTGCGGATTCTTGGAGGCGTCATACCAAATCATATTGCCTTGCTCATCCACGTCATCCTCAAACTCACGGATATTCAAGGAACGAGGCAGGTTATAGATCGTATTGAAAGCGTTCGAGGGATTCACGCCCTGAATCGGGCGGTTATGTGCGTTTTGATTGATATAATTCACCTTGGCATCTACTTTCCACTTTTCCGCCTCATCCAAGAAAGTGGTGGCACGCAAGGTAATATTCGTCTTGTTTAGTTTTGAGCGTGGGGTGATGCTAGCATCGTCGGAACGGTTTACGGAGGCGAATACCGCCGTCCCCTTTATGTTCTGCTGGAAGCTGACACCCTCGTTAAAGGAGGTTCCGGTGCGGAAAAAAGCGTCGATATTATCATAAGTATGCAGGGGGATTTGATTGCCTCTCCAATCGGTTACCATTTGTCCCGTGGCTTTCGGTCCCCAGCTAAGGCGGGATTGGTTATCGTAAACGCCCACGGAGCCTTGTCCGAAGTCGTTCTGTAAATCAGGTTTCAGGAAAATCGTCTCGGCGGTGATACCGGCGTTGATCGTAATACCGAGTCCCTCGTTCTTACGTCCGGACTTGGTAGTGATCAAGATCACGCCGTTACCGGCACGTGAGCCATAAAGGGCGGCGGCGGAAGCACCCTTCAATACCGTCATGGACTCGATATCTTCCGGGTTGATATCCGAAAGGCCGTTACCCATGTCCGCTCCGGAGTTACCCCATACATCATCCACGCCACCGGTGAAGTTATCCATCGGGGTACCGTCTACGACGATCAAGGGCTGGTTGCTACCCGTCAAGGAGTTGTTACCACGAAGTACGATCTTAGAAGACCCTCCTACGCCATTGCTTGAACGAACGATCTGCAAACCGGAAACCTTACCGGAAAGGGAGTTCGCCAAGTTCGGCTCACGGGAGGCCAAGAGGTCATCCCCTTTCAACTCCTGCATGGCATAACCCAAGGCTTTCTTATCCCGTTTCATACCCAAGGCGGTCACCACCACCTCATCGAGTTTCTGGGTATCTTCCACGAGTTTAACCGTAATCTCGGACTGGCCGGTATACGGGATGTCTTGCGAGGTATAACCGATAAACGATATCTGTATGACATCCCCTTTCTTCACGTTATCCAAGGTAAAATGTCCGTCCAAGTCGGTCATAGTACCATTGGTAGTTCCTTTCACGATTACGGACGCCCCGGTAACGGGTCCTAAGGCATCCTCAACTATTCCCGACACCTTTGCGTTTTGCTGTGAAATGTCAACCCTCGGAATCCCGGACATAGGCGTGGCGTATAAGTTTCCCGAGAACCCAAGCGCCCCTACCAACAGGATTAAGCTGACTGGTCTGAATCTTTTCAACATAACTACTGTTTTTTGTTTATTTTTCTAGACAATGTTTTAGTTTTTGCGTCAACGAATGTCATTTATCCTGTATAAACATAAAAAGGGCAGATATGTTTTGAGTTTAACATATACAAGAGGTAACTGGTGAGGATACCGCAACTACTCTCACCTTACAGACAAAACGAATAAGAGTTATCCTTACTGACATCCATAAAAATTGATTTACAGAAACTTTCACCAAATGATAACCAAACCGTAAAAGAGGCAGGAAGCCGTTAGTTATTCACTTCAGAAGCCCCTAAAAGCTCCGGTTTACCCAACAGCATACTTTACTACTAAATGAAAGAAAGAGTTTAATTTCGTCCCAATAAATATCGGGTGAGTCTTTACATATGAAAAAGGAATACTCAATATATAAAAAACAAAAAAGGATGTACCGATCGAACGATACATCCTAAATCCATTTATTTGCAATAACTTAATGCTCTGACAAATCAATCAATACACAAAAATGGCCAAAATCAAAACATCGCCAAAATCATCCGTAATTCGATAAGTAGCGTGATCACCTATACGTCCAGATCCCGTTTTAATCCATGAAATGCGTCCCAGACCTCTCGGAGAATCAGGAGTCCAGTTACCATCTATTCTTTCCCAACTAAAATTTCCTGTAGTCGGCTCAGAGAAACGAACTACAACCGATTCTCCCGCTTTAATACCAATCTCGGCATAAGTTCTTGGTTGATCTTCTGTAAAAAGTTCAGATTCAAAACCATCTCTCACTACATAACCTGTCTCTTATACACATCTCCGAGCCCACGAGACAGGCAGAAATCTCGT
>ENA-OYEE01001037-OYEE01001037.1-human-gut-metagenome-genome-assembly--contig:-NODE-1037-length-8532-cov-5.662499_pt1 | contig 8532 bp, 5 predicted proteins | sample MGYA00243556_ERZ652917 | MGnify/ENA primary metagenome ERZ652917 (study PRJEB26926, sample SAMN06164646) | human gut metagenome | biome: ENVO:00009003; feature: ENVO:2100002; material: ENVO:00002003... | reverse complement strand
CATATCGTCGGCAGCGTCAGATGTGTATAAGAGACAGGGATAAATAGGGAACCGGATATTGATGTGTGGGATAGAAAATAACTAAGTTGTCAAAAATACTGACTTTTAAAAGGAGATATACTGACTAGCTCTGAGAAGATATACTGACTTGCCTTGAGGAGATATGCTGATTAGGACAAGTCAGTATATCTTCTTCGAAAAGCGAACTTTTGTGTTGCTTTGAGTATTATGGTGCGATAAGCCAAAATAGAGGACTGAAAATTGATCGTTTAGGGAAATAACGTTATATTTGTCTTGACGAACCAATAAACAGAGACGAAGATGGAAGGGCGGCGATTATATCCGATAGGGATACAGACATTCTCCAAATTGAGAGAGGGGAATTATGTGTATGTAGATAAGACGGAATTGGTCTACCGAATGACACACGGCGCGTCTGATTATATATTCTTGAGCCGTCCCCGCCGCTTCGGGAAGTCGTTGCTTACTTCTACGCTCCATAGTTATTTCGAGGGACGAAAGGAATTGTTCGAGGGTTTGGCTATCGAGTGTCTGGAGAAGGAGTGGACAAGCTATCCGGTGCTTCATTTCGACATGAGCACGGCGAAGCATATGGACAAGGATCGGCTTCTGAGTGAGCTGGAGAGGAAATTGTATGGTTACGAGCAGATATACGGACGTGATGAGAGCGCTATTTATACGAACCAACGTCTGGAAAGTCTCATCCAACGTGCCTACGCCCAGACCGGTCAAAAGGTGGTTGTCTTGATCGACGAGTACGACGCTCCCTTGCTGGACGTGGTGCATGAGGAGAAGGAGCTGCCGAAGCTTCGCGACGTGATGCGTAACTTCTATAGTCCGCTGAAAGCCTGCGATCCTTATTTGCGTTTCGTATTCTTGACAGGTATCACGAAGTTCTCTCAATTGAGCATCTTCAGCGAGTTGAACAATATCAAGAATATCAGCATGCTCCCGGAGTACGCCTCGCTCTGTGGCATCACGGAGGAGGAAATGCGTGAGCAGATGGGCGAGGATATCGGTCGTTTGGCCGACAACCTCGGCGTTACTCCGGAGGGTGCCTTGGGTGCCTTGAAATCGAATTATGACGGTTACCATTTCACGTGGCCGTCGCCCGATATATACAACCCGTTCAGCCTGTTGAACGCCTTGACCGACAGTAAACTAAATTCCTATTGGTTCGGTAGCGGTACGCCCACCTATTTGATCGAGATGCTGAACAAGTATCATGTGAAACCCCAGCAAATAGGCGCACGCAAGGTTTTGGCAGAGTCGTTTGACGCACCCACGGAACGGATGGTCGATATTACGCCCTTGCTCTATCAGAGTGGTTACATCACGATAAAGGATTATTCCTCGCTCACGAATTTGTACACGCTCGACATCCCAAACAAGGAGGTACGTATGGGATTGATGAAGAGTTTATTGCCCAATTATTTGCATCAATACACAGCGGATGGACTTACTACAGTAGCCCTTCTTTTCGAGGCGATCTCTGGAGAGCGGATGGACGATGCCCTGCGTTTATTGCAGACCTTCCTGTCCACCATCCCCCAATGTGACAATACGGATTACGAGGGCCATTACCAGTCCTTGCTTTACACGATCTTCAGCCTGCTAGGAATGTATGTGGACGTGGAAGTCCGTACCCCGAAAGGCCGTGTGGATATGGTGATGCGCACACCGACAACACTCTATGTCGTGGAATTGAAGTTAAACAGGACCGCAGATATAGCCCTTGAGCAAATCAATTTGCGCAATTACCCGGAGCGCTTCGCCCTTTGTGGGTTGCCGATCGTAAAGGTTGGAATTAATTTTGATAGTGAGCGGCATATGTTGGGGGATTGGGTTATCGAATAAGGAACCTAAACGTAATTTTTTTACCAAACTCAGTTAGGACACTTCAAAAGTGTCCTAATTAAGAAGTATATCCTAATTTGAACACTTACTTCCTGTCCCTCCCGATATAAAACAAATGACTTAACTGTGAATCCTGTTGTATCTTCCCCGAAAAAAGTCTTCCAGTCTAGTACAAATACTAAGCTTTGGGATAAACAGGCCGGAGTTTGGGAGGAGTAGGTTGATAAATACTTCATCTTTTTTGAAAATTAGAAAGATGAGAAATGTTTGGTGCTAACGAAAAAATAATCAAATGAATAGAGAAATCAAGATAGCCGTAGCCGGAACCGGTTATGTAGGACTAAGTATTGCCACTTTGTTGGCACAACATCATCAGGTAATAGCAGTGGATGTCATTCCAGAAAAGGTAGAGATGCTTAACCGTAAGCAATCTCCCATACAGGATGAATACATAGAAAAATACTTGGCAGAGAAGGAGCTAAATCTTACGGCAACGTTAGATGGAGCCTCCGCATACCGGGAGGCAAACTTCATTGTCATCGCAGCTCCTACGAATTACGATCCGGTGAAGAATTACTTTGATACGCATCATATAGAGGATGTGATAGACTTAGTGCTAAGTGTTAATCCGGAGGCCATAATGGTCATTAAATCGACTATTCCTGTGGGCTATTGTCGGAACCTTTACTTGAAATATGCCAATAGGGGAGTTCAGAAATTGAACTTGCTATTTTCGCCCGAGTTCTTGCGTGAGAGCAAGGCGTTATACGACAACTTATATCCAAGCCGTATCATCGTGGGAACGCCGAAGCTTATAGCTGATAATCAATTCAACGATGAGAACGAGGCGATAAGCAAAATTGCTGATATTCCGGCATTGGAAGAGGCGGCTCGAACATTTGCGGCCTTGTTGCAAGAAGGAGCCATCAAGCAGGATATACCTACCCTGTTCATGGGAATGAAAGAGGCAGAGGCTGTGAAATTATTCGCTAATACTTATCTAGCTTTGCGAGTAAGCTATTTCAACGAGTTGGATACCTATGCGGAGGTGAAGGGATTGGATTCGCAAGCGATCATTCAAGGTGTAGGTTTGGATCCACGAATCGGTACACACTATAACAACCCCAGTTTTGGATATGGAGGTTATTGCCTGCCTAAAGATACCAAGCAGCTATTGGCTAATTATCAAGATGTACCTCAGAACATGATGAGTGCCATCGTGGAGAGTAACCGAACTCGTAAGGACTTCATTGCAGATCAGGTATTGCGCAAGGCCGGCTATTACGGTTACAGTGACCGGAACGACTTCCAACACTCGGAGGAGAAGGATTGCGTGATCGGAATCTATCGCCTGACGATGAAATCGAACAGCGACAACTTCCGCCAGTCTTCTATCCAAGGCGTGATGAAACGTATCAAGGCGAAAGGTGCCCGTGTGATCGTCTATGAGCCGACGTTGGAGGATGGCAACTCGTTCTTCGGCAGTACCGTGGTGAACGACCTCGCTAAGTTCAAGGAGATGAGCCACGCTATCATCGCCAACCGCTATGATGGTTGTTTGGATGACGTAGTGGGGAAGGTTTATACGAGGGATATTTTTAGGAGGGATTAATAGACTATGGTAGGTTATTATGGATCAAAGAGTAGGAGGCCATAGTCGTATTGCTAAAAATACGATATTCCTTTACTTCAGAATGTTGCTCATTATGGGTGTAAACTTGTATATGAGCCGTTTGGTATTGGAAATATTAGGCGTAGAGGATTATGGTCTCTATAATGTTATAGGGGGAATGGTTGTCTTGTTTTCCTTGTTATCTTCTTCCTTGTCATCTTCTGTGACACGTTTTCTATCATTCGAGCTAGGACGGAACAGGGCAGATCGTTTGGAAACAATCTTTTCAATATCCTTATCTATTTATGTGGTATTGGCGCTTCTTATATTCATATTGGTTGAGGTTGTGGGCGTATGGGCTTTGGATAATTATCTTAACATACCTGAATCTCGGAGGTATGCGGCTTTTTGGGCACTTCAATTTTCTCTCTTGACTTTTGTGGTGAATTTGGTGAGCGTGCCTTACAATGCGGTAATAATCGCCCATGAACACATGAAGGCTTTCGCTTATATAAGCATATTGGAGGCTTTGCTGAAACTGGTCTCTGTCTTTATATTACGGGAGCTTCCTTTTGACAAGCTTATATTGTACGCATCCTTCCTTTTCAGTGTGGCATTGTTGGTGAGGGTATTTTATGGATTGTATTGTAATACGCATTTTTCGGAATGCGTATGGAAATTTAAATACCAGCGTTCCTTAGTAAAAGAAATGGTCTCGTTTGCGGGGTGGAACTTTATTGGAAGTTCATCTTCTTTATTGCGGAGCCAAGGTGTAAATATATTGACAAATGTCTACTGTGGCCCGGTCGTTAATGGAGCCCGGGCCATAGCGTTCCAGCTGGATTCCGGTTTGAATGCTTTTGCCGCTAATTTTGTACAGGCGTTACAGCCGCAAATCGTGAAGTCTTATGCGAGTGGGGATCGGGATTATATGATGTCGTTACTCTATCTGGGTTCTAAACTCTCGTTCTTCCTGTTGCTTTTTTTTGCTTGGCCCCTGCTGCTTGAGACTGTTTTTGTGTTGGAACTGTGGCTTGTATCGGTTCCAGACCATACCGTTCTCTTTGTCCGTTTGTTAGTATTGTTTTCTATGTTAGAGTCAATCTCCTTGGTCTTGCAACATGTAGCGAAGGCCACGGGAAGGATTCGTGATTACCAGCTGCTGGTTGGTGGATTTCAGTTGCTCAATCTTCCTATAGCATATATACTTCTAAAGAAAGGGTATTTCCCGGAGATTACGTTAGTCGTGGCTATCATTCTTTCTGCCATGTCTTTATTGGCAAGGTTATGGGTTTTAAGAGGTCTTGTCGGGTTATCATTGAGAAGTTTCAATCAAAATGTCTTGTGGGTGATTCTGAAGGTCTGTTTGCTCTCGTCTGTCTTGCCTATTGCGTTAAGCCTTTCTTCGATAACTCAACCTTATAGGTTTTTGTCTGTGACTGTAGTAAGTGTTTTGTCCGTTTTGTTCTCGATCTATACAGTTGGCTGCGATAGCTCGGAAAAGAAGTTTTTGAAAGGAAAATTAGTATGGATATTAAATAAGCGTCGATGATACAAATAGAGAATAAAGAGAGGTGTTGTGGTTGTACCTCCTGTGTATCGGTTTGTCCGCATGGTGCTATCACGATGCGGGCAGACGGATTGGGATTCTTGTATCCGGAAGTAGATAAGGATTTATGTGTGGATTGTGGCCTATGTGATAAGGTTTGTGCGTTTGATGAGAATTACGATAAGTCTTCGAATCTTCCGGATCCGGACATATACGCGGTTCGTCATAAAAAGATTTCGGAGGTTGAGACAAGCCGCAGTGGAGCGATGTTTGTGGCTTTGTCGGATTATGTGTTGGAGAATGGCGGTGTCGTTTACGGTGCCGGTTACACGGGGCATTTCCGGGTCACTCATAAACGAGCCTTATCCAAGGAAGAGCGTGACGAGTTCAAGGGGAGTAAATATGTGCAGAGTTTCTTGGGGGATACGTTCAAGAATGTATGTGACGATTTGCGTAAAGGCATGATCGTCATGTTTTCCGGTACGCCTTGCCAGACGTCGGGTTTACGTTCGCTGGTGAAATTGAAACGTGTTCCCTCTGATCGGTTGTATGTTTGCGACATCGTGTGTCATGGGGTTCCTAGTCCTCGCCTTTGGGAGGATTATTTGAATTACTTGGAAAGAAAAGAAGGTAAGAGGGTCTTAAGGGTGGATTTTCGGGATAAAAGACGTTTTGGTTGGAAAGCTCATAAGGAGTCATTTGAGTTTGAGGATGGTTATACTTATACTTATACTTATCTCTTCTACCAGCATATCATGTTCCGCCACAGTTGCGCTGTTTGTCCATTTACAAACTATATCCGGCCATCGGATATTACGATCGCGGATTATTGGGGTTGGGAACGTTTGGATAAAAACTTGAATACGGATGACAAGGGTGTTTCTTTGGTATTGGTAAATTCTGCCAAAGGGCAAGACTGGTTTGAGAGGGTAAAAAAGGATATTGACTATGTCCGTTCTGACAAGAAGAAATGTTGGCAGACCCATTTAAGCAAGCCCTCCGAGATGCATCCAAACCGGGAGGCTTTTGAGCAAGATTATAAACTTCACGGGTTCGAGTATGTGATGAGAAGATACGGGAATATCGGTTGGCATTATTGGATGAGACGGGTGATGAATAAAATAAGACGAATGGTAAGGAAAGGATTTGTGCGATGAGGATAGGTATATTGACATATCATCGTTCGCATAATTATGGAGCGTTATTACAGGCTTATGCTTTGAAGGAATATATATCCTCCTTGGAGAAGGACGTTTGTTTCATCGATTATTGGCCACATTATCATCAAGAGATGTATGCGTTATGGAAGCCAAGCCAATTCCGCAAGGCATCGATAATGGGTAAAATTCGGATGTTATTGATATATCTGCTTTTTTCATGGAAAAGGAAAAGACGGATGGTCCTATTTGAACGTTTTATCGCAAAATATATATTACCCCTCGCTAGTGTGGATGATCGCTTCGATTTGGTGGTGTATGGAAGCGACCAGATCTGGAGGTATCAAGACCATGCCTCTTATAAGGGATATAATCCGGTGTATTTTGGGGATAAAACGATAACGAGTAAGAGTAAGATCTCTTATGCGGCGAGTATGGGTGTCATAAAACTCAGTGAGAAAGACAGATCCCAACTGTCGGATTGGCTATTGAACTTGGATATGATCTCTGTCCGTGAGGAAGACTTGCGTGATGCCATACGCCCTCTGACGAGCAAGGATATCCGGTTGGTCGTAGATCCTGTCTTTCTGTTGCCTCAAGATTCATGGAAGAGCATCATGTCTCCTCGCCAACGTAAGGGGCGTTATATTCTGTCTTACAATTTGCAACTCAACTCCTTGACCCGTCAAGTGGCCAAGATGGTAGGTGAGAAGATGAGGTTACCCATCGTGGAAATTAAAGGTGGAATATATCTGTTTGACTCTGATGGTAAAAGAAGTATGGTGGGACCTTGTGAGTTCTTGTCATGGATCTATTATTCGGATTGTGTAGTTTCCTCGTCTTTTCATGGGATCGCTTTCTCTGTGTTATTTGAGAAACATTTTTATGCGACATTGGAAAGAAATGCGGGGAGAGTTCGTTCTTTGTTGAGCAGGATTGGTTTGGAGAGCCGTATCGTGTCGGATTGTGATGCCTTTACAATGAAGGACTTCTCTTACGAGGGCAGAGGACGATTATTGGCTGATTGTATAGCGGATTCCAAGCATTATCTGGATACGTGTGTGGGATTGATATAAGTAGTTTTTTACGAATGGGGGAATTATATCATGTATCGGCCTATGGCCGGATCGGTCGTTTCTTGTCGTGGATGAGTTTGAGCGCATTGTGTGTCATCATGCTCTATTCCATGATGTTGTATGTGTTTTGGGGGAGAAGCTACATCGTTTATTTAGCCATTGTGATATTTTGCATGATTCGGCTTTGTTTTTTGAAACGTACCATAAGTCGTAAGAACTTGATCGCTTGTTTTTTCTGCCTGTTGATGTACTCGGTCTTAGACTTATTTCATATTGAAGGTATTGTGTCGTTGATTTCTTATACGCTTCGGCATGTCTTTTTGGTTTGGCTGGTTATTTTGCTCTCAGAGGAGGAGAAAGAACGGTTGGTAGTACTTTTCACGAGAATCTTTACCGTGATCGTAGGAATCTCCCTGTTATTTTATGCTTTGTATTTATTGGGCGTGGATCTTCCTTATGGCACTGTGAGGTATGAATCTAATACCGGGTACCCGGATTTTAGATGCTATCTTTTTTTCCTGCTACGAAACGAACCAAGTTTGATCATACGCTTTCAGTCTGTGTTCTTAGAGCCCGGTCATTTGGGTATGGTATCGGCCTTGTTGCTCTATGTGAATGATTATAGTTTGAGGCGTCCGGCGGTTTGGGTATTGTTTATAGCTTTGTTTGTTTCCCTATCATTGGCTGCCTATGTGTTATTGCTAATAGGTCTTTTGCTGCGTTATGTCCTGATAGGTAAAGGTTTGTTGAGACGGCTTGTCTTGTCTTCTATTTGGCTGTCATTGGTGCTTGTTTTAGTTTTGTCTTATTATATGTATGATCCGGAAGCTGCTTTTTCGAAACGTATAGTCGAGCGTTTTGAATATAATGAAGAGAAAGGTATTAGCGGAAACAATAGAACAACCGCTTCTTTTGATTCTTATTATGCGCATTTCTTTCAGACGGGAGATTGTTTGCTGGGGGTAGGCAAAGAGGAATTTATCCAAGCCTCATGGGGGGTGAGAGGTGGTGGAAACAGTTCTTATAAGACTTTTATTGTTCAATATGGATTAATAGGTGTTTTTTTTGTTTTTTTGTTCTTTTCTGTATATGCATATTTGCATAAATCAAAATTGTTGATGGGGTTATTGTTTCTTTATGTTTTTTCCTTTTTGCAACGCCCTTATGCACTTTGGGAAGTGGAGTTGTTTCTGTTTATTGGATATGCAGTGTATGTGAATAAACTGTCTCTTATACACATCTCCGAGCCCACGAGACAGG
>ENA-OYEE01001029-OYEE01001029.1-human-gut-metagenome-genome-assembly--contig:-NODE-1029-length-8572-cov-5.379007_pt1 | contig 8572 bp, 9 predicted proteins | sample MGYA00243556_ERZ652917 | MGnify/ENA primary metagenome ERZ652917 (study PRJEB26926, sample SAMN06164646) | human gut metagenome | biome: ENVO:00009003; feature: ENVO:2100002; material: ENVO:00002003... | reverse complement strand
TAATATAATGGATTTTCTTTATCTAATTGGGTAATGTTGTTTTCCTGGCATTCATCTATATAAGTTTTTAGTTTTTGCAGATAATAGATGCGTTTGTTTACATCGATCTCATCTCCTCTATGGTTTAATATCTGTCGTATGATGTTAATCCTTTTTATTGGTGAAGAGTTACGTGCTTCCATTCTTTTGTAAACATCCTCATATAGATTAAAAGCTTCTTTGAAAAGTTTTTTCGAGGAATAATAGTGTGCTATTGCTTGATCAACCATTTCTTTACCTTCCGGGTAATTAAGTTGTTCTGATAATTTATTAATCAGCTTAGCTTCACTAAATACCCTTTCATCATTTTCTTGTTGTTCATACGTATAGATATTCCATGTCTTGGTCCGGAAAAAGTATTCTAGGTTATTTCCATTAAGGAAGACAGGTTCCGCTTCTTTTAATAGTAATCTCATGCTGTCGATATCATGTGAATAATGATATTTAATCAGAAGAAAGTATGCGTTTCCTAGATATTTGTTGTTTTTTTGTTGTTTTGCCTCTTTCAATAGTTTTTCCGCATAGATCTTATAGGAATAGTCATCGGGGTTTTGGTAAGCTAGATCATTTAGCTTGATTAATCTTGCGCTATCGGGTAGTCTCGCTAATACTTGTTCCAAGCTATCTAGCGTGGAGGCTGCCCGTACATTATCGAAGATAAAGGTGGCGGATAAGGCGATCAGTATAAGAACGATCTGTTTTTTATACATTAATTTGAGCTTTATAAAGTGGCTTTTGACCCATTGGCAAATCTACGTAAAAAACTTTAAACATTATACAAGCGATCACCATAAATATCATGTCTTGATCATAGAAACATGCGATTTGACAAAATGACAAAATGATAACTGAAGTCCCCGAGAATCGATTTTTCCGGGCAAAGGTACGACTCGTTCCCAAATACGAGAAGAAAGAACGACAATCGTCTCGTTGATAGGTAAATACCGAAAAATGGCCTTTCGTTCTAGCGAAACTGATTCATCGTAATTCACGTTTTCCACCTATCACGTCTGAAATTGGCCTCTTTTTGGCGAAAAAGCGCACGTACCACTACCTCTTTCTTGCTATTTCGTCCCTTTAGAGAGACGGATGTGTCAGCGTATTTGCCTAATAAGAAGTAAATTGTCATTCTTGAAGGGCCAGATTGTTCATCAAGACAGGCAGGTACGAGTCGCTGATAGGGATCAGTTCCTCGCCGATACGTATCCGCTTGCGCTCGATATAATTAATGTGGGAGAGGGATACGATGTAAGAGCGATGTACCCGGCAAAAACGATTCCTGTCCAGAAACTCCTCGAACCGCTTCAAGCTGACTTGCGTGAGCAGGGGCTTGCCATTGATACGGTGTACCTTTACATAATCGCCGTACCCCTCGAGGAAAAGGATCTCTTCCCGGCGGAGGCGGATGATCTTACTGCCCTCCCGGACGAAGATGGGGCGTTCTGTTTGCTCCTTGCTCAGCGCTTGGTGGACATCGGCCAAAGCCTTGTCCAGTTTCTCGAAATATCCCATGAGCGTGTTCAGGGTCGAGGTGTCTCCGTCGAAAGTGATACATTTCAGCATAGTGTTTTTACCTTTATTTGTTGTACCGCAAAATAACAGGAAACTTCGGTGAAGAAAGGTTAAGCGCCGATTAGTGGTATAATCGGGTCGGTGAATCGCCTTACGGGAGGGGGTGAAAAGACATTATTCCTCCTCCCTCAGAATCCATTTCTTGAAGACCGGGGTCTTGGTTTTGCTAATGATAATACGTTCGGGGACAGGTAAGGTGAGGTTGACGGACAGGCGGCTCCCGAACCAAAGATCTATATCCTTGATGGCGTTGCGTGAAATGATGAATTGACGGTTGGCCCGGAAGAAAAGCCTCTCGTCCAGTTGCTCTCCCAACGCGTCGAGGGTACGGTCTACGGGATGCTGTTTTCCGTCGAAGGTATAGGCGGTAACTTTCTCGTTGGCCGTATAGAAATAAAGGATCTCCTCAACCGGTAACGGATAGAATTTATCGGCCAGCATGATCAACAGGCTCTTGATCGTGTGGCGACTCTGGATCGTACGGTTCGTTTGCCGGATATGCGCCAGCCTTTCCTCGGTATCGAACAGCCGTAATTTATTCAAGGCCCTTTCCAGCGAGGCCAGCGTGACAGGTTTCAGCAAATAATCGATACTGCTCACTTGAAAAGCCTGCAATGCGTACTCATCGTAGGCGGTAGTGAAGACTACCGGGGCATCGATCTCCACCTGCTCGAATATCTTGAACGCCGATCCATCCGCTAAATGGATATCCATGAAGATGATATCCGGATGAGGCGATGTCCGGAAAAACTCCACGCTCTCTTCGATACTCTCCAGCTCGGCGATCACCTCGATCGGGGTAACCGTATTTTGCGCTAGGATCGCCTTTAAGCTATTAACGGCGGTAGTCTCATCTTCTATAATAACTGCTTTCATGAGTGAATGGGTTTATTAAGTAAAGGAAGCGTGACCTTGAAATATTCCTTGCGGTTGGAGATCTGGATGTCCTTTCCGGTAAGCATCCGGTAGCGTCCCCATAGGTTCTTCAATCCGATACCGCTGCCTTTGCTATCTTCCGACTTAGGATGTATTTTATTGGATATGATTAGTTTGTCCTCATGGGTGGTATAGATATCGATCTGTAACGGGTATTGCTTGCTGATAACGTTGTGCTTTACGGCGTTCTCGATCAAGGGGAGTACGCTCAATATCGGCAGATACCAAAGTAAGTAAGGGGTATCCGCTTGGATGGAGAAGAATAGTTTTCCCTCGTAGCGCACGCTCAGCAGATAGGTATACGCCTTTACGAATTGAAGTTCTTCCGCTAGCGTAACCAGCTCTTTCTTGTTGCTTTGCAAGATATACCGGAAGACGTTGGATAGCTCATCCAGATAAGCCAACGTCTGTTGTTTTTCTCCGCTCTGTATCAAGGCGTTCAATCCATTTAAGGAGTTGAAGAAGAAATGTGGGTTGATTTGTCCCATCAAGGCGTTATAGGAATTCTGTAACTTCTCGGTCTTCAATTGTTCATATTCCAGTTTCATTTGTTGCTTGCTGCTTAACAGGCGGATTAGTACGGAACTTAGCATAACCGTAAGGAAGACGAAAAGATGCTCCGTCATGAAAGAGTTAGGGACCGTGAAAGGCTTGGGCGGTACCGGCATGCCTCGGCGCTCGGCAGACCTGATGGTTTGCGTAGCCATCCTGCCCCGGTCGATGCGGATCATGATATCCTGGGTAGCTGGCTGGGGCCCATCTTCCCCAAGCCATTCTACGAAAATGGCCGTGTACAAAACCGGCGATAGATGAAACATGCCGTAGGCGATGCTGATGCAAGTTACGCAAACCAGCAATACCCTTTTATACTCTTTCCTGCGGAAAAGCTTGTCCCCGAGCTTATACATCAAGCTGTTGACAATAAATAAGATGAAGGAGAACACGAAGAACCAGATTAGCAAATAATACATGGTGCGATCCGGAGGCTGGATACCCATGCTCGGGTTTCCGGTCTCGAACTCATATTTACGCATCAGAAGGGCGAAGTTCACGAAAATACTAAGCAAGACGGATATCGTGAAGCCGATCAATAAGTCGTTTCTTTTTAATTGTAACATAGATAAACCCTTTGTCTGCTTACAAAGATAGGGCTTCCTTATCCGAGCGGGAAAAGGAATCGACGAAACGGATAAAAATATCGGTGAATCGCCCGGGCTTCCGAAAATAATGTACCTTTGCCGGAAATTAGGATCTCTGTCGCTATGACGAAATGGTTTGTCTACATATTTCTGGCCAGTGTCTGCCTGTTGCTTTCCTGTGGCGGTAAATCCGTCCGGGAAAAATTTGCGGAGGCGGACCGGTTGGTAAACGAGAATAACTTAGATAGCGCCTGGCTACTGGAGGAACAAATAACGCTTTCCGCTTATTTCGTAAAGGCTATTTATATGGGTGATTCCCGGAAGGGGTTGGAACAAAGACGTGCTTTGTACCGTCAGCTATTTACGTTTGTTGGAAGAACGATATCCGGAGCGAGAGACCCCGGGATCCTATGTTATGCCTTGGATCAATCTAGGGGAATTGGATTCTGCCCGGAAGTATATCGAGAAGAATACGTTAGGCTTGGAACTTAGCCACAGTGATGATATAGCCTCGCATGCGCTGAATTATGCCTATCAATTTATATTGGGCGTAAAGGAAAATAAACCGGTGGAGTTTCCTTATATATCCGTAACCGAAGGAACCGTTTGATTGATATGGAGGAGCGTTTGGAAGCCTTGCGTCAGCTCTTGAACGAGTCCAAGCAATCCGTAGCGGAGGAGGAGAAACCCGATAGTGCCTTTTTCCGTAAGGTCTTGTTGCAGCAATTGGGTGTTATCCGCTTGATGGCGACTACTCCCACGCAACAAAATAAGGAATTGCTCCAGCAAATGACTCGTATCACGAATGAGGATGTCCCGGTAGATACGCTTTTGGTATGGGATGACCTGTATCCGATTATCGATGCGGTCTATGATAATTTCCATACGCATCTGGTCCGATTGTCTGATGGGCGTTTGCTGGAAAAAGAAATCCAGCTTTGCTGCTTGTTATGCGCCGGCTTCTCTACCAAAGAAATCAGTGTGGTTACCCAGCAAAGCGTCCGTACGATCTATCAGCGCAAGACGGACATCCGCCATAAGCTGGGTATGGATGAGAAAGTGGATATCATCGGCAATATAAGTGCTCAAACGGCAAATATAAACTTTTCTCTCTAAGTCGTTCGCTAATACTTTGTAAATCAGTGTGTGCGCATAATGCCTTGCACTTTAGTTTCTTGCCTGTATAAATCGATTTTAGCTGTTTACCTCCTTACATTTGTCTCGAATCAAATTTGAATTTTATGAGAAGACAAGTATTATTTGTGGGATTGATTTGCGTTGCCTTTTTGGTAAACGCGCAAGAGGAGAAAACAATCGATTTGGATGAGGTTACCATTCAAGCCTCTTCGATTATAAGGAAGAAAGACCGTCAACTTATATTCCCCTCTAAAGGCCAAGTGCGGCGCTCGATGGATGGCTTGGATTTGACAAGGCGGATGTCCTTACCTCGTCTATGGGTAGATCCGAATACGAAAAGTATCTCAATGGCGAATGGAAACGTTCAGTTGCGTATAAGTGGCGTGTTGGCTTCTTCCTTAGAAATCGCCGCCCTCTCGCCGGAGGATATCAAACGGGTGGAATATCACGATAACCCCGGTTTGCGATATGGGGAAGGAGTCAATATCGTCTTGGATTATATAACGATCAAGCGGACTTCCGGAGGAAATCTCGGCGTGGATTTAAGCCATCAATTAAACACGTTTTGGATGGCGGATTATATATACGGTAAGTATAACCGGGGACGTTCGGAATTCTCTTTATCCAGTTTTGCGAACGGACACCGGTATAAAGAGGCATGGCAAGACCGGACGGAAATCTTTCATACCCCAGACGGTACCTTCCAGCGAACACAGGAAGGAATCCCCGGGAAGGATTATGAGATGTATTGGACTACGACGGCGAATTATAACTACACGAAGGATGATGATTATTTCTTGAACGCTAAGCTGAATTTTTATTATTATGACTATCCGCATAACTATAGCAATGCCCTTTTAAGGAATAGCGAGAGCAAGATGACGACCGATCTTATCGATAATAATAAATCCTTGAATACCCGTCCCCCGCTCGACTTGTATTATTTCCGGAAATTACCACGTAAACAATCATTGGCTGTCAATGTCGTGGGAACTTACTCGAATACGGATAGCCGTCATTCCTATCGGGAAGAACTGGAAAGTATTCCTTTGACAGATATTTATACGAAAGTAGATGGAAAGCGCTATTATCCGCTCGTTATCGGTATACCCTGCGCAATGTAAACCCATCCTTGTCTGAGTTGAGTAATGTGGAGCAATGGATTGATTCCTTACAGGTTCGTAGAGGTAATCCGGGTCTATCCCCTTTCTTATATCATAACAACGCCGTGGAATTTCATGTGAATACGGCAAAGGTCAAGGCCGGCTTTACTTTCTCTTACCAATACCAGCCCTGCATAGTCATGGAAGAGACCCTGTATGACGCTAGCCGGGGACTTTTTATCCGTACCTACGATAACCAACGGAGTTTCCATCGTTTTACGCCGGAACTGTATTTGAATTATTCACCCTTCGGCGATTATCTGCGCATGAATATCTCCGGAGGCTTGAACCATTTCCAATCGAATGGGAATAGCTACTCGCATACATACACGGATCCCTTCTATGTGATCTCTTTGAATAGCGATGTGAAGAACTTTAATTTTAACCTGTTGATTTATAAGAGAAGCTATAGTTTTTCGGGTGAGACCAGTCGTGAGGCCGATCGTTTTAATAGGTTGGGTATCGGTTATAGGATCGGGAAGGTTCAGTTAAGCGCTTCTTTCTCTACCCAATTTACATCATCCGCCCGTTACCGGAGTAAGAACCTTTCAGCGATCGCTCCCTATGTGACCGATCAGCGTTTTGGTGATATTTATCCGGGCTTCGAGATCGGATTCTCTTACCACTTAGATTTCGGTCGCAAATACAAATCCGTGGATGAAATTATCTATAAATGGGAATTCCGTAGAGGTAGTACTTACTTTACCGATGAAGTATATCTCCTGTGGAACTTGAAGTATATCTCTTATAGGGAAGGGAGTGATATCTCGTGAAAATGACTTTTGATGAACCCTTGTTTTAGAGCATATCCAAATTATCTGTCAGCGATATTTATTCATGAATCGTGGGCGACTTGGATATATGATTCTTTCAATGCCCATTCTAAGGTTCTTATAATGCCCATCGTAAGCTCCTTTGAATGGGCATTATTGGATGTTTACGATGGGCATTGTAAGAAACGATAAACAAAAAGCCATCCGGCATTCCGCTGGATGGCTTTTCGTATGGCAATAGAATCGGAGAGATTAGACTCTCTTTTCTTTGATTCTTGCTTTCTTACCGGTAAGGGCACGCAAGTAGTACAATTTAGCACGACGTACTTTACCGACTTTGTTAACCGTGATGCTTTCGATAAACGGAGATTCGATCGGGAAAATTCTCTCTACACCTACGTTCTCAGACATCTTACGAACTGTGAAACGTTTTTTGTCGCCGTGACCGGAGATACGGATAACAACACCGCGATACTGCTGGATACGCTCTTTGTTACCCTCTTTGATACGGTAAGCTACCGTGATTGTGTCACCACTCTTGAATGAAGGATGTTCCTTCTTCGTAGCGAACGCTTCTTCTGCAATCTTAATTAAATCCATTGTTTATAGCTTTTTAATTGTAATTTTATAATGAAACGCAATTTAACGGGCTACATTTCCCGACAGAGATTACGTAAAGCGGGTGCAAAGTAACGAAATAAATATTTGATTCGCAATAGATAGATGCTTTTTTGCTCGCTATTTGATCAAATCTTTTATGTCTACCAAGGATTCAAACCATTGACATCCACCAGCGATTCCCGTTCCTCCTTCCACATTGCTGTAGATCTGGACAGGCTCGGCCAGACCTACATTCGTAAGTCCGCCCATGATACCTTCATTCTCGATGTTTTGTAAAGATAGCAGATATTGGTAATAGGGTTCGGACAGGGAATATAAACGAATATGGCGTTTGGTATAATATTTAGTATCGGACCTGAGTTGTTCTTTTACTTGCAACGTGTATTCCTTTCCGTCGAACAGTTCGTCGGAAAATACCCGTCCCCGCCAATTTACCATCGAGGAGCCGAAAACCTCATCCAAGATACCTTGTTGCTGCGTGAATACGGGATCTACGGAGAAGTCCAACAGGACACCAAGATGGTCGTCATCTCCCCATATCTGTAGAGAATAGTAATTTGATTTACCCGGGGTATCTTGGAAAGTGATTTGATAGATAAGCACATCGTTTTCTTCTATGTAGGAGATATTCCCATCTCCATCGACAAGGGTACCGCCGTTGCCGGTAGCTTCTTTACGGGGAATTATGCGCAGGCCTTTGATTTCGGTCTTGGAAGGAATCTTATCTTCCGCCGAGGCTGTTCCATATTCCGGGGTAGAAGCTACTATCTTTACGGTTTGTCCGGGCTGTGGAACCGTATTCGATATATAAAGCGTATCTGTTACCCATCCACCTCGATCCTCTCCGAGCCAACGAGAAGATTTCCAATAGGAATATTCTTTCCAAGGCATCTCCTCCTTGAAGATCCCGTCTATATATAATTCCACCTTGGCGTTTCGAATCGTCACGTCCGGCTTACTCTCTGAATGGAACCATGTGCGGGATATGCTAGCCATTACGACCGTATCCGGCGAGAAGGCCGAGTTGATCACCATTTTCGGTGTAGTACGATATTCCTCTAGGTCAAACTTCCTGTAGCAGGAGGTTAGGAGCAGGCTGGATAATAAGATTGATAAATAGAATATAGGTTTCATGTTCTTTAGAATTTATAAGTATATGATATAGACGGAATGATCGGTAAGAGCGATAACG
>ENA-OYEE01001012-OYEE01001012.1-human-gut-metagenome-genome-assembly--contig:-NODE-1012-length-8679-cov-8.874884_pt1 | contig 8679 bp, 5 predicted proteins | sample MGYA00243556_ERZ652917 | MGnify/ENA primary metagenome ERZ652917 (study PRJEB26926, sample SAMN06164646) | human gut metagenome | biome: ENVO:00009003; feature: ENVO:2100002; material: ENVO:00002003... | reverse complement strand
GTGGTTTTTTGTCAAGCCTTATTTTTTAGAAGCTTTTGAACTTTCTGAACTTGGATGTCTTGAAGTTTCTCGGAACAAACCGGTCTTTCTTGACGTCTATTGGTTCTTTTCAAGGGCTTCCTGCTGAGGCTCCGGAAGTCATTCTTTTGCCTCAGCGCTTGGCGCTCAAGTATAATACCACACCCCCGCCTCCTTGTCAACACTTTTTGACGGATTTTTTCATTCTTTTTTGCGTTCGCCCCAAAACAGCAGCAAACCGCAGGGAAAACTGCGCCGCAGCTCAGTGTCTCTTTTTATTTATATAATGTATTATAAGGCTTTCTCCGTATAATATTTTGCGATATTACACCATGGAAACGGGTGTGCGTTGTCAAGAGGTCTTGTCTCAGATTTTATCCTGAAAATTATCCATGAATTTTGGCTAAAATTCCAAAACGCAAAATGTAGTGGTATTTTTCTTGACTTGCCACTAGATAGTGATAGAATAGAGCTACATTCAGTTTGTTGGATATCGTGCGCGCAGACGGGTATCTCTTATTGTAAGAGGTACCCGTTCACACTGTGCTTTTATTTACAAGGAGGAGAGCCGATGAAGATCATCAAACGCAACGGTGCAGAGGTCCCCTTTGATATCACCAAGATCATTACCGCTGTTACCAAGGCCAGCGATTCGGTCGGCGGCCAGAGCCGTCTGACCAAGGATCAGATCACCCAGATCGCGGCAGATGTGACTGACCAGTGTCAGGCACTGAACCGTGCCGTCAGCGTGGAAGAGGTTCAGGATATGGTGGAGAACCAGCTCATGGACATCAAAGCCCACGACATCGCCCGTCACTATATCACCTACCGCTATATCCAGAGCCTGAAGCGTCAGACCAACACCACCGATGAGCGCATTCTGAGCCTGATCGAGTGCCAGAACGAAGAGGTCAAGCAGGAAAACGCCAATAAGAACCCCACCGTGAACAGCGTGCAGCGCGACTATATGGCCGGTGAGATCTCCAAAGATCTGACCGCCCGTCTGCTGCTGGACCCGGAGATCGTCAAGGCCCATCAGGAGGGTCTGATCCACTTCCACGATTCTGACTACTTTGCCCAGCACATGCACAACTGCGATCTGGTGAATCTGGAGGACATGCTGCAGAACGGCACCGTCATTTCCGGCACCTATATTGAAAAGCCCCACAGCTTTTCCACCGCCTGCAATATCGCCACCCAGATCATTGCACAGGTAGCATCCAACCAGTACGGCGGCCAGAGCATCAGCCTGACCCACCTTGCCCCCTTTGTGGATGTCTCCCGCAAGAAGATCGCCGCTGAGGTAGAAGTGGAAATGGCCGGTCTGGACGTTTCTGCCGAGCGCAAGAAGGAGATCGTGGAGCGCCGCCTGCGCAGCGAGATCAACCGCGGTGTGCAGACCATCCAGTATCAGGTGGTCACACTGATGACCACCAATGGTCAGGCCCCCTTTATCACCGTGTTCATGTATCTGGGTGAGGCGCGCAATCCGCAGGAGAAGGCAGACCTTGCCATCATCATCGAGGAGACCATCCGCCAGCGCTATCAGGGCGTGAAGAACGAGGCCGGTGTGTGGATCACCCCCGCTTTCCCCAAGCTGATCTATGTGCTGGAAGAGGACAACATCCGCCCCGGCACTCCTTATTACTACCTGACCGAGCTGGCCGCAAAGTGCACCGCAAAACGCATGGTGCCCGACTATATCTCCGAAAAGAAGATGCTGGAGCTCAAGGTGGACAAAAACGGCGAAGGCCACTGCTACACCTGCATGGGCTGCCGCAGCTTCCTGACCCCCTATGTGGACCCCGAGACCGGCAAGCCCAAGTACTACGGCCGGTTCAATCAGGGTGTTGTCACCATCAATCTGGTGGACGTGGCGCTCTCCTCCAAGGGCAACTTTGAAAAGTTCTGGAAGATCTTCGACGAGCGTCTGGCCCTGTGCCACCGCGCACTGCAGGCACGGCACAAGCGGCTGCTGGGCACCCCCAGCGATGCCGCACCCATCCTGTGGCAGTACGGCGCACTGGCCCGACTGAAGAAGGGCGAAAAGATCGACAAGCTGCTGTTCGGCGGCTACTCCACCATCAGTCTGGGCTATGCCGGTCTGTATGAGTGCGTGAAGTATATGACCGGCAAGAGCCACACCGATGCCGGTGCAAAGCCCTTTGCTCTGAGCGTGATGCAGCACATGAACGACAAGTGCAACGCCTGGAAAAAGGCCGAGAACATCGACTACTCCCTCTATGGCACCCCGCTGGAATCCACCACCTACAAGTTCGCCAAGTGCCTGCAGAAGCGCTTTGGCATCGTGCCCGGCATTACCGACAAGAACTATATCACCAACAGCTACCATGTGCATGTGTCGGAACAGATCGATGCCTTCACCAAGCTGAAGTTCGAGAGCGACTTTCAGCGCCTGTCTCCGGGCGGTGCCATCAGCTATGTGGAAGTGCCCAACATGCAGGACAATCTGGAAGCCGTCATAAGTGTGCTGCAGTTCATCTATGACAACATCATGTATGCGGAGCTGAACACCAAATCGGATTACTGTCAGGTCTGCGGCTATGACGGCGAGATCAAGATCGTGGAGGATGACGGCAAGCTGGTGTGGGAGTGCCCCAAGTGCGGCAACCGCGACCAGAACAAGCTGAACGTTGCCCGCCGCACCTGCGGCTATATCGGCACCCAGTTCTGGAATCAGGGCCGCACGCAGGAGATCAAAGACCGCGTGCTGCATCTATAATTACGATTCAAATGCCCTCTGCAACGGCGACGACCGCCGCCTGCGGCGGAAGCAGGGAGGAGCAGTTGGGGCCGCGGCCAGTAAGACGCGAGTGCCGCTCAAGGCACGAAACGGATTCTGGGTGCCGCAACCCGATATAACAGTAGAACTATTATTTTGATTTCACGTTTGGAGCGGCCTGCGGGCCGCTCCAAACGTATTTTCACCGGAAGGGCCGCAACGGCAGGCTTCCATTTCTTTGTAAAGTACAGGAATCATATTATGAACTACGCAACCATTAAATACTATGACATCGCCAACGGCCCGGGGGTGCGCACCAGCGTGTTCGTGTCCGGCTGCCGCCACCACTGCCCCGGCTGCTTCAATGCCGTGGCGTGGGACTTTGACTATGGCCAGCCCTTCGACAAACCCACCCGCAATGAGGTGTTTGCATCCTGCCAGCCGGACTATATCGCGGGCCTTTCCCTGCTGGGCGGCGAACCCATGGAGCCGGAAAATCAGCGGGAGCTGCTGCCCTTTGTGCGCAACTTCAAGGCCTTGTACCCCAACAAAACGGTGTGGTGCTATTCCGGCTACACCTGGGAGCAGCTGACCGGCAAAGAGCCAAGTCTTGCCCGGTGCGAAGCCACCGACGAGCTGTTGAGCCTGCTGGATGTGCTGGTGGACGGCGAATTTGTTGAAGCCAAGCACGATATCTCCCTGCGGTTCCGGGGCAGCAGCAACCAGCGTCTGCTGGATGTGAAAAAGACCCTTGCCGCCGGGGAGCCCGTGTGGTGGGAGGACGAAAAGGTATTCGCCACCCATACCATGGAAAAATGATCAAAACAAAAAGAGCGTTCTGTTTTCCACAAGTTCGGTTTCAAGCGTGGAAAAGCAGAGCGCTCTTATTTTATGTTTTATTCCCGGCTGCCAACCTCGCGGATAATCACCCGCAGAAAGTTCTTGCCGTACATCATCGCCGGGTGCTCACCAACACCGTTGATTCGGATCAATTCATCCATATCGCGCGGCTTTTTCTCCACCATCTCCCGCAGGGTGGCATCACTGAACACCATAAAGGCCGGGATATTCTGCTTTCCGGCCAGCCGCTTGCGCTGGGCATACAGCGCGTTCAATAGCTTCTGGTCGAACTCGCTCAGTTCTCCGGCGGTCGTTCTGGCACGACGCGGCTTCTCGCTCAGCCGTCTTGCATTGTCTGCCGCACGGCGGCGGGAATACTCGATCTGCAGCTGGGCTTCCTGCTCTGCGGCCAGACAGCAGGAACAGTTGCCGCATTTTTTGGGTGCCGCTTCGCCGAAATAGTGCAGCAGAAAGCCACGCAGGCAGTCCTGCGTGGTGGAATAGAAGGTCATATACTTGAGCCGCTCTTCCGCCTTGCGGGCCGCTTCGGCCTTTACATCGGCGGGCAGGCCGTTGTCTGCCTCCATTTCCTTCTCGATGAAGAACCGGATGGTGCGCACATCGGTGCCGGAATAGAGCAGCGTGCACCGGGCGGGCTGTCCATCGCGGCCTGCACGGCCTGCCTCCTGATAATAGCTTTCCAGATCCTTGGGCATATTATAGTGGATCACGAACCGTACGTTGGGCTTGTCGATACCCATGCCGAAGGCATTGGTGGCTACCATGATCTGCACCCGGTCGTAGAGGAAATCGTCCTGATTCTGCCGCCGGGTATCCGCGTCCAGCTTGGCGTGGTAGGCCGCAGCCCGGATGCCCCGGCTCTGCAGAAGGCGGGCGGTCTCATCCACCTGCCGGGTGGTGCTGCAGTAGACGATGCCCGCGTTGCTGCCCTCTTTCAGCACAAGATCCAGCAGCTCCTTCGGCTTCTGGCTGGGCAGGGCCCGCCGGGTCTCAAAATAGAGGTTCGGACGGTCAAAGCTGGTGGTCACCTCATAGGGTTTCTGCAAGGCCAGCTGTTCCCGGATATCGTCCCGCACATGGGCGGTGGCTGTGGCCGTGAACGCGCCCACCACCGGACGGCTGGGCAGGCCGTCCACAAAGGCTTTGATGCGCAGGTAGCTGGGCCGGAAGTCCTGTCCCCACTGGCTGATGCAATGGGCCTCGTCCACCGTCACCATACTGATGGGCCGTTCCTGCGCAAACCGCTGGAAGCCGGGCATTTCCAGCCGCTCCGGTGCCACATAGATGATCTTGTACCAGCCCTCCCGGGCGCGGCGCAGCATCAGGGCCTTCTGGTTGTCGGTGAGGCTGTTGTTCAGAAACGCCGCCGCCACGCCCGCCTGCACCAGCGCCCCCACCTGATCCTTCATTAGACTGACCAGCGGCGACACCACGATGGTGATGCCCGGCAAAAGCAGCGCCGGCACCTGATAGCAGATGGATTTGCCCGCACCGGTGGGCATCACCGCCAGTACATCCTGCCCGGCAAGCAGGCGGCTGACGATCTCCTCCTGCCCGGGGCGGAAGCTGTCGTAGCCAAAAACTTTTTTCAGGATGCTGTGCGGGTTTTCCATGGTTGCCTCCGTTGTATCTGATGGGCAGTTCTCTGCGCCGTGTCCTCAAAGCCCTATCAGTATACCATAAAAGCCGGGCTTTTGCGCGGGCACAGAGCCTGTTTTTCAGCAAAAAGCACGAAATGTCAAAAGTAATTTTTTTGCAAATGATAGCTTTTCAGGCGCGAAAATGATATAATAGGAGCACATAACTCCATGTCAGGCGGTTTTTTGTGCGCCGACTGTTGATAGAAAAAGGAGCAATCATCTTATGCAGCAGAAACTCATCACCTTTGCCGTTCCGTGCTACAACTCGGCGGCATATATGCGCCATTGCATCGAGACCCTGCTTTCTGCCGGAGAGCAGGCCGAGATCATCCTTGTGGACGACGGTTCCGTGAAGGACGATACCCCCGCCATCTGCGACGAGTACGCCGCCAAATATCCCACCATCGTCAAGGCCATCCATCAGGAAAATGGCGGCCACGGTGAGGGCGTCAATCAGGGCATCCGCAACGCCACCGGCCTGTACTATAAGGTAGTGGACAGCGACGACTGGCTGGACACTGACGCTCTGAAAAAGGTTCTGGCCCGCCTGACCACTCTGGTGGCCCGCGGCACCGCGCCGGACATGATGATCTGCAACTATGTGTACGAGCATGTGGAGGACAACACCACCCTGACCGTGCGCTACACCAATGTGTTCCCCCAGAACCGCCTGTTCAACTGGACCCATGTGGGCCACTTCCGCCCGGACCAGAACATTCTGATGCACTCGGTGATGTACCGCACCGAGGTGCTGCGCAAGTGCGGCATGGTGCTGCCCAAGCACACCTTCTATGTGGACAACATCTTTGTCTACCAGCCCCTGCCCTACGTCAAAAGCATGTACTACATGGATCTGGATCTGTACCGCTACTTCATCGGCCGTGCCGACCAGAGCGTGAACGAGAGCATCATGGTCAAGCGGGTGGATCAGCAGCTGCGGGTCACCAAGCACATGATCGACTGTCAGGATCTGGATGAACTGAAGGATCAGAGACGTCTGCATGCCTACATGGTGCACTATCTGTCCGTGATGATGGCCGTGAGCGACATCTTCCTGCTGCTGGACGGCAGCGACGAGGCAAAGGCCAAGCGCACCGGGCTGTGGCAGTACCTCAAGGACCACGTAAGCACCGGCGTTTACCGCGCCGTGCGCTACAATCTGGGCGGTCTGACCGACCTGAAGTTCCCCGGCGGCGACAAGCTCACGCTGGGCGTCTACCGCCAGCTGCGCAAGATCTTCAAATTCAACTGATCGATCCGATCCAAGGCTGTCGTGCACAATGCATAACAGCCTTTTCTTTTTCTCTCTTTTTCCGCGTAAAAGGTTATTTTTTGTCGAAATAGCACGTAATCATTGACGAACGCTGTTCTTTTTTGTATACTGAGCATAGCGCCACTGGAACAATTTTCCTATTGTGTCACAGATTGGCTATCACAGGAAAAAGGAAAAGGATAAAGGAGAATAGAATACTATGAAAAGTACCGGAATTGTCCGCGGCATCGATGCGCTGGGCCGCATCGTTCTGCCCAAGGAGCTGCGCACCAGTATGCATCTGGACACCGACACCAAGCTCGAGATCTTTGTGGATGGTGATTCCATCGTGCTTAAAAAGCACCGTCCCGCCGGCAGCTGCGACTTCTGCGGCGAGGTGGACGAAGCCTCGGTGCAGTTTGCAGGCTACTGCATCTGCCCGGCCTGCCGCCGCAAGATCAGCGCACTGTAAAAACGCAAAAAGGAGGCTCTGCCATGAGCCAGATGATCGATTTCACCGTCCCGTCCACCGTGCCGGGGCGGTCTCTGCACGCCTTCCGCTGCGTGCCGGACGGCGAGGTGAAAGCCATTCTGCAGCTGTCCCACGGCATGGTGGAGTTCATCGACCGGTACAAACCGCTGGCAGAACATCTTGCCGGGCGGGGCATTCTGGTCACCGGCCACGACCATCTGGGTCATGGCGGCTCCATCCGCACCAGGGACGATTACGGCTATTTTGCCGAGCCGGACGGCAACCGCGCGGTGCTGGCCGACCTGCACGCCATGACGGTGCGCACCAAAGAGCTTTACCCGGGAGTGCCCTATTTCCTGCTGGGCCACAGCATGGGTTCCTTTTATGCCCGGCAGTATTTGTGCGAATACGGCCATGAGCTGGATGGAGCCATCATCATGGGCACCGGCTTCCAGCCCAAAGCGCTGGTGCAGTTTGCCAAGACCCTCTGCCGGGTGCTGGCGGTCTTTCATGGCTGGCACTACCGCAGCAACTTTGTGGCGCACACCTCGTTTCTGGGCTACAACAAGGGGCTGGAGGGCCGCACCACCCACGACTGGCTCAACCGCGACCACGCCGAGGTGGACAAATATCTGGCGGACGAGCGCTGCACCTTTACCTTCACGCTGAACGCCTACTACAGCATGTTCAGCGGCATCCTGCGCCTGCACGACCCGGCCTTCCTTGCAAAAATGCCCAAAGACCTGCCGCTGCTCTTCCTTGCCGGTGACGCCGACCCGGTGGGCGAACAGGGCAAGGGCGTGCGCCGCGCCATCCAGAGCCTGAAAGACGCCGGAGTGCAGAACATTGAATGCAAGCTGTACCCCGGTGCCCGGCACGAACTGCTGGTGGAAACGAACAAGCAGGAAGTGTTTGCCGACATCGGCAACTGGCTGGACCGGCAGCTGGCCTGAACCCGCATCCCGAAACCGCTGCACAGCGTTTTGTGCGGCGGTTTCTTTTTTCGCCGGTTTCCGGGCGCGCTGCATCTTTCACAGATATTTCACATTTTGTTCTTTCGGCGGTTCTGCAACAGCACCGTCTCAAGCCGTCACAGCAACATCACAGTACCGTATCAGCACTGTTTCATTACCGTTTCAAAAGCGTTTCAAACCGCTCCGCTCAAATTTCCATATTCTACCATTTTCCTGTCTTTTTGTGCTATTTGTTAGGATTATACTCGTATTTTTTAGGCATTCCGTCTAATTTTCAGCGTTTTTTCAAGCGTTCCCCCTCTTGTTGACAGGCTCCCAAAAGTGTGATATACCCAAACCATAAGCATAAGCTACGGGATCGGCCAATGCGGGCCGGTACGGTTTATGTCCCTTTTATAACATGTGAAGATCTGGAAGGAGAGAGTGATCATGACCAACAAAAAATTCAAGCTTGCGGCAATGTCTCTGGCTTTGACCGCCTGCGTTGCGGCAAGCCCTCTGGCAGCAAATGCAGAAACGGGCACTGAGGCAACCAGCTCTACTCCTGCGGTGGAAACGCCTGCCCCTACGGCTGAGCCTTCCGGTGAGAACGCTCCTACTACCAACGAAACCAAGCAGGAGTCCACTGACGAGTCCAAGAAGGAGTCCACCAACGAGTCCAAGCAGGAGTCCACTGACGAGTCCAAGAAGGAGTCCACTGACGAGTCCAAGAAGGAGTC
>ENA-OYEE01000982-OYEE01000982.1-human-gut-metagenome-genome-assembly--contig:-NODE-982-length-8900-cov-22.969927_pt1 | contig 8900 bp, 10 predicted proteins | sample MGYA00243556_ERZ652917 | MGnify/ENA primary metagenome ERZ652917 (study PRJEB26926, sample SAMN06164646) | human gut metagenome | biome: ENVO:00009003; feature: ENVO:2100002; material: ENVO:00002003... | reverse complement strand
ATCTGTACGGTAAAGTCACCCCCTAAATCCAGATAACCTTTGTTCGTCTTAATCTTTAGCATAATGATTATTTATTTTCCGCGTGTAAAGGTGTCGCGGGCATTATCTATAGTTTCTTTAGCCTTTTCCAAATCCTGATAAACGATATAAGCCTTTATCAATTTGATAGCCTCACAGGAGGCGCGGAGCTCCTTTGCCGCTTCCAGGAACTCCCGGTAGGAAGAATCCCCTGCAGAAGAGGTAACGTAACCGCCTTCCGCATATTCACCCGGATTCTGTGGCAACGGGTTTGCATTGGTACGCTGCCGCCTGATCGCTTCGATAGTGCTAACAGCGTCGATTACTTTAGGATTATTCATTTCCGGCTGTGGTACCACATATTCCCCCTTATGAACAACGCCGGCCACTTCATAACGCCCACCGGGACCGGTGTAACCACCTTCCGAATATCCACCACCGGAAGAACCGGAAACAACACGTTCAGCCGTGGCAGTTTTGCTGCCGGTAGTGTTTTTCAGAGACATGTTTTTAATTCTGTCCCTTTCTGCTTTGGCCGATGCAAGCTGGGCCACGCCAGTAGCCGCAAGCATTACTGCAGCAACGGTTCCGGCGATCGGTCCTAAGTCCGCGTACGCCTTCATAATCGAAACGGCTGTATCTGCTATGATCTGGGAACACTTGATAGCAAAGTTTACATCCGCATACTTCTTTTGAATTTCCAGTTTCTTATTTTCCTTCTCTTCTTCCAGAGCGGCAGTATCTTCCCCGTTGTTCTCGGCTTCCTGTATGAGAACATCGTATTTTGCTTCCACCTGGTCGATTTCGGCCTGCTGAATAGCTTCCACCATGGAAGAGGAAAGGCCGGAATAATAGTCAAAGTATTTTTTAGCGTTATTCATCTGCATTTGCAGTTTTTTACGCTGGTATGTCTTTTCGTCTATTAATTCCTGATCGTGCAGATTCTTTAACAAGGATAGTTCATTCTGGTATTCCTGCGCCCATGATACGCCGATCTGGGATTGAATCTGGTATAAACTATTCTGGTATTCAAATTCAAGCTGGTTAATTTCCTGCTGTTTCTGCTTCTCTAAACCAACGGTAGAAATTCCTGCCTGTCTCGCTATCTCAATTATAGCATTATAAGTTGTTTCTACATCCTGAATCTGCTTACGGTGTGCTTCCTGCATACCGGTTATTCCTATCGGAACGGAAGTTATTTCACGTACTTTTTGAGCAATGGCCGCCCGGTCACGTAGTAGTTGCATCTCGGTTTCACGTACGGCGTCGGCCGCTTCCGTAACGGTATCTATACGTTTTTGTCTGCTGGTGATCTCCAGGGCGTTTACATCATCCAGATAGGTACGGTTTATCTCCAGAAGTTCCGCCGTATGTGCCTGTTCAACTTCCAGCATATAGGCATCGGCAGCTTCCTGCGTTATACTCCGGTTTAATACCGCTTTTTCCATGGTGTCCTTCTGAACATTGTAATAAGCGGTTTCAATTTTTAATCGTTCATTCCGTTTCTCCTGCACCAGTTTTATACGGGCGTCTTCCTGCTTGCCGGTTTCCGTAAAAATGGCCGTCTGTGCTTCCGTTTCGAGCTTGTGGATTTCGTCGAGTAACTTCTTCTTTTGGGCCGGGGTCTTTGCTTCCAGCTTCTGGAGTGCGTCGATACGTTCCCGGTAATAGCGAAGATTTTCCGCCGTCCCTTCGAGAATGTACTGGGCTTCCGTCTTATTTTCCTTCTCCCGATTCTGTTTGATTAGAAGCATACGTTTTTCATGCTCGATCTCCAGCGGTTTTAATGTAGCGTCCGTTTCCGTATTTTTATACTCCCCGGCTTCCGCTTTCTTTTTGACTTTACCTAATTCATTCAAACGTTTTATTTCGGCGTCGATACGTTCTATTTCCTTGTTCTTTTTGGCGATATTCGCTTCGCTGTCTTCTGCCCACTGCTCCTGGACCTTTTTCTTTTCCGCCTCCAGTTTCTTTATGAGGGATGTTTCAGTATTTATATTTTCTTTATTGGTCCCGGTTAATGAAGTGGCCGTCGCCTCTGTTTTTAATATATCATTATTGATCTGGGCGATAGCTGATTCTATACCGGCCAAATCCTTCTGTGTTGTCTGTAGGGCTTTCAGCTGGTTAGCCTCTTTTTCCGTACCAAATAAACGGCTTATTTTAGCAGTAAGGCTGTTCCGGTTATATCCTGACAGTGTATTTTGCTGGCGAGTGTCCCAGTAAGCGTCGCTTTGTTCTGCTTCCTGGCTTTCAAGGTTCCTTTTTTTCTTGTACAATTCTTCCAGTTCCTCCTGGTAAGCCTTCAACTTAATTTGTTTTTCCAAGGAAACCAAATATTGATCTATAGCCTCTTTATTGTTATTAATGAGCCTGCCTTCTTCATTCAATTCCGCATTATAATCCGGTATCAGTTCTTTTAATTCAGCGAGCCTTTGCTTACGGGTGTAGTTGGAAAGATTTTCGTCATTGATAGCAGCTACAAGAGTTTTTATTTTTGCCTCCTGGCTGGAATACTCTTCATTCACTTTCTTTACAACTTCCTGGTGGGCCTTCATTGCTGCCGAAGCCTGTTCCGTCTTCTTTGCAAGCTGGTAAATAGCCACCCCGGCTGCCACGAGTAATGCGAGCAGGGCCGTATATGGATTCTTCAAAAGTTCGATCCTCATTAACCGAAGGGCAGCGGTACATCTGGTAGTATTCTTGTGTAATAGTGCCTGGGCTGCTGCATAAGTCAGAGTAGCCGCCCGGCTGATATAAAGCTGTACTGCGTGCGCTTTCTCTGCAACGACCGAAGCAAGGGTCGCCGTTTTAAAACGGGCGTGCCACATGGTAGCGATTTTCAGTCCTCCATAATAAGAAACCAAATAGGCGGTAACGGTATAAGTGACAACACCCCATTTATTAAACATGTCAATCATACCTCCCACACCTTCCACCATAAGCGTAACAAGGTCTATTAAATCCCGAAGAATACCCTTTGATTCATAGAAACGTAAAACTACCCCTTCGATAGTAGAACTTAATGTATTGAGGGAACCTTGTACATTATCACCCATTTCTTCCGCCATGGCATTAAATCCCTCTTCGGCTCCTGTTACTGCATCACGGAGATTTAAAACGGTATCAGTACCATTTAAAAAGGTATTAAATGCGGCAACCGAACGTTTATCCGTTAAATCCAGTGCCTTATTAAGGTCTATTCCTTCACTGTTCAGCTTTTTCAGCCCCTTTACAAGGTCTTCTAAGTTATCTACAGGACCACCAAGGGCAAGTGCAAGTTTACCGCTACCGTCAGCCAAGTTAAGCAAAATATTACGTGTTGCCGTCGCTGCCGATGAAGCATCGAAACCGCTGTTTGCCAAAGCCCCCAAAAGGGCGGTCGTTTCCTCGATCGTGAATCCGAAAGAATTAGCAACCGGCCCAACAATAGACATTGCCGTATTTAAGTACTCGAAGCTTAAAGCGGATGCGTTACATCCCATAGTCATAGTAGAAACAGCCCGTTCCGTATCTTCCGCATCAAGGTTGAAAATACGCAATGTTGCACCGGCAAGCGTGGCAGCCGAGGCAAGATCCGTGTCCACCGCCTTAGCGAATTTCAACACGGAAGGCGTCATCGCTTTAATATCCTCTTTGAAAAATCCCAGTTTGGCAAGCTCTATCTGAAGTTCCGTTACCTGTGCAGCCGTATAAGAAGTAGTGGCACCCAGCCGGCGTGCTTCATCCGTTAAATCTTTGATACTCTTTTTCGTGGTTCCCAGGATAGCCGCCAAAGTACTATTTTTCTTCTCGAACTCTATAATAGTACTGATCGCATCCCTTAGCCCCCCGACAATTTGCCCGGTTATCATTGCGCCGATAGTGACAAATACACCGGCCAGAACTGTTTTCATTTTATTCAGGGAAAGAAGGGAACCGCCGAAACCTTCCGCCTTTTTCGTGGCCTGCCCGTACGCTTTTTCAACTTCTTTCAGTTCCTTCTCCAGGGCGGCATATTTTTCCGGCTGCAAAGATTTCACCGTATCGCGAAGCTCTTTCCGCAAGGAGTTCGCCTTCCTTGCCAACTGGTTGGCACTCATGGTGGTTTTATCCAGCCGTTTCTCACATTCGGCAATCTTCTTGTTATTCTCGCCGATCGTCTTATTATTTTCTTTCAGTTGTTCATCAAGCCTTTTCCATTGTTTACCACCAGCTTTCCCAGTGGCGATTAAATCGGTCATAGCCTTTTTTATCTCCTTATTACTATCCCGGAGCTCCTTGTTCTTTTCTGAAAGATTATGTATTTCCTTTTGCGCATCGGAGGCGTTCAGGGTTAACACCCATTCGATATAGTCAGGTTTTAATTTTGCCATAAGAGTAAATTTTATAAGGCAAAATTATCCTGGTATAAAGTGGCGGAAAAGGACATAAAAAAAGCCCGTAGAACCATTCTACAGGCTTATTATACTAAGAAGAAAGTACTTTATCTCTTAAATGTAAAATCCGAAGGATCAAAATATCCTTTATCCTTAATTGTTGCTCGATCAAGCATCCGGCAAACGTACCAGGTTAAAGGTACTGATATAAGAGGCGTCACGATAAAGGAAAGAAAGGCAAAAGCAAGCCACCCGGATAAAGTAGCCGGTTTATGCTTACATCCTACGAAAAAAGCTATTACCAGGAAAAAGCTGATGAGAAATAAAATATCTTCGTATGTCATACAATCATCGTTAGTTCTTTACCGATATCTTTAATAGTATTTACTATTAGGGCCTCCCGTTCTTGTGAGGGCTTTTTTATTCCACTTATATATTGAGACATAAGGCTTTGACTTATTCCCATACGTCGAGCCACCGCAGAAGCATTTAGTTCCGGGTGAGAAATAAAAATCCGATATAAGAAAGTTTCTTCTTTCTTATCTTGAATAGCTAAACAATCATTCATAGGGTCTAAAATTATGCAGCTATACCAATTTCATATAAAAACTCCGGTGCAAGGTCGGCACCGTTGGCCCATTCAATAGTAGCACGGGTTAAACCATATTGAACAAATTTTTCCTTATCCAATAATTCCCCGAAAACCTCACCTGTAAGATAAGGTTCCAAATTCACGATCTTTTTATTCCCGTCACTGAAAGTAACAAGAAGCTCGTAATTCCTAATATAATCCACATCTATAACTCGTAACATAAGCGTTTATTTTAATGGTTCTATTTTATCTATTTTCTCCCCTTTTTGGGCCTTTTCCCAAAGGGAAAGTATTTCTGCTTCATGCAAGTTAATCCACTCATTTACTTTTGCGATAACTTTAGCTGGAGCCTGACCGTCTACAATCCGATCCAATACGCTAATAGAACATTCATAATCACCATAAGTAAAATGAATATGCGGCGGATTATGATCTTTCCAATAGAGGAATATAATAATACCGAAAAATCTACAAATTTCAGGCATAAACTTTGTTTTATTGGTTACTGAAACAAAGATAGGTAATAAAATCATTACCTGCAAATATTTAGGTATTAATTTTATTACCTATTTTAGCGAACTGGTAAACATTTCTTTTACCCTTTCCTTCACGTAATCCTGATATTCATATTTAACCTTCCCGAGTGTGTCATGATATAGAATCCCGTATATCTGCCGGTTATAAATCTGGTAATTACCGTGTTTCTTCATATCCAGGAAGCGGGTATATAATGGAAGGTTAGAACGGGCGATTACCCCTTCGCCGTCCGGAATGACCGAATAATTCGGGTTCTGTAGTGCGGCCATTAATGCGCCGGACCGCCCTTGTATGATCTCCCCAGTTCCTTGTACTTTCTTACGTTCACGACCTTTCTGGTAAATCCGTTTGGTAGCGATATCCAGTTGGGCTTGAAATATGTCCTGTATTCCACGCCCGATCCGGTCGGTAAAGAAATCCGTTTTAAAATTCTCGCTCATTCAGTTATTCATTTTTTGAGAATCCGGAAATAATCTGCCTTTCTCCGGACTCGTTCTTAACAGTTTCATTTTTCTTGTCAGAGGTATATTTATATCTCCAATAGGTACATAATGTACTATTTACACCTATTGTAATAATACATATTATAACAGCTAACCAGAACCACGCAAAAGCATCCATAATCATCTTGTTTTAAATGAGAAAGCCAGGCTCCACCCTGCAAACGTCCGGTAGAAGCCGGATTCCGGAAGAGTGGAAAGACTGGTTAAATCCAGTTCCTTAGTAACAGGGCAACCGGTGGCAGAATCTTCTATCAGCATTTGTTTAATACGCTCCATAACCGGCTGCACCTCTTCGATAGTCTCATAAGCTCCTTTACGTTGGGGATCGTACTTGTTCATAAGGAAAATAACGCATAAATTATTTTCCCTCACATTATCAGCCGAAAGGCTGGCACCCGTTCCCGACGGGATCAGAATAAAGAGCACCGGACATTCTCCTTTAGATAGTCCCTGTATCGTCTTACTCATTTCCTCGTCAATGGTAACGGGCAGCACCTTCTTTATTTCAGGAATACGTTTTTGTACGCCTTCCCAATATTCACGGTAAACCTTTATATCTATCATATTGTCAATCCCTGATAACGTTTCGCCTCCCATTCACGGCGGGTGACAAGCCCCGGAAGAATCTTACCGCCCCCGTATATCCATTTTTTAAACTCCGCCGGTATAGATGAATCGTACGCATCCGCTCTGATCTTCTTATAAAGCGTTGATTTCTTAAATTTTCCGATACCTACATTAAAGCAAAAGCTTACTACCGCGTCAAACTGGTACTGCCCCAGATGAAGGGGAAGCGCGTTCACCTGGTTTTCTACCGCACGGATATCCGATTCAAAGAAGGCGTCGGCCTGGGCCCCGGTTATAACATCACCCGATTTTACGCCGGTCGTGTGACCGTAACCGATCGTACATACTCCCGCGGCACATACATACGCCGTCAGGCGTAGGCCTTCGAATTTCTTGATCCTGTTTTTCGTTCCTGTTGTCGTTCTCATTTCTTGTTACGTTTTTGGTGCAAATACTCAAACTTACATTTATACAGATAAAGCAATACGTCCCAGAAGGGCGTATCGTCCACCTCCTTCTTATTGCCGAACACACCGGAAGCCGCCACTTCAAAGACTATTCCGGTCCAGCCGGTTTTATCGTCCGCCTTCCGGTCCTCGGATGCCAGCTTCTGAAACAATATCCGAAAGTCGATTGCCTCACCACCGATATAAACCGGTCCGGAAAGAACCATTTCCCAAACGGCGGAAAAGAGATTTACCGCATGAATGGCAAGCAAGGCAGGAACAGCCGGCGTCTTCTCCGGGTCCTTGTACCGGTAAAGCTTTAACGTGATATCCTGGAAGATTTCATTTATAGCCGGATCGTCCTTTTCTACCACCGCCTGTTTGCTTTGCTGCAACAAATCCAGGCAATCACAAAAGTTACCAAAAGTAAGACCGTTCAGCATGTCACCGACACCATGCCAGCCCCCGAAATCCTGCATCAGGTTACGCCCGGTTTTCAGAATGGGCGTAACGATCCGCTCGCCCTCCTTACCGGTCGTATAAGAGAAAAAGCCGTCCAGCTTTTTCAGTTGGCCGTCCAGCTCACGGATGATCTCACGCCGGTACATGGTGTAATCCGCTTTCATACCCAGAAGAAAAGAAAGCCATTTTACGCGAAACTGGCCGGGGCTGATCGTACCGCGGTTCATCAGTACCGACAATATAAGAAACTGCCGGTATTGTTCACTGTTGACTTCATCCAGGCAGGAAGGAACCTCCACCGTCTTATTATTATAGGTAAACTTCTCCATGTCCGGACATTAAAAAGTTATTCCCTTGGATTGTACGGTAACACCCGGTATATAGTAATCCACCGTTTCCGACTGTGCATCCAGCTCACGGATGATATCCTGCAATACATCCAGGTAAGCCGCCGCGTCCTGTTCCAGGCTGTTGGCAACCGACTGCCGGGCCTCTTTTTCCGCCCGCAGTTTATCCCGTACGGTTGTGCTCTGCTGCACCTGTACGATTCCACTGGGCAGAACTTCCACCGGTAAACGTTCAACGGCCTTTTTTATGGTAAGAAGTGCAAGCGGGCGGCGTACATATTCCAGCAATTTCTCCGTTAAAACGGTATCGCCTTCAATCAGTTTATTATAACGGTTCCGGGTGATAACAGGTATTATCTGCCCGTCCTGAACTTCCCGGATCATAGGAATAAGCACCAGGAAAAGCCGGTGACTTCCGATATTGTAATATTCATCGAACGTTTCCTTATTCTGAATAAGAAGCCGGTTTATAGCCTTTTTCTTAATGCCGTTCATCCAGAAATCAAACTTTTCGCGATCCAGTAGCTCCACCAACGCGTCTACGGCTTCATAAGCCAGGTTCCGGATATTCTCTTCATCCTTGAACTCCTGTAAGGCGGTCATGCCCGTTTCATTCTCTCCAAGATGTTTGCCACGTCCGGCCGTTCCGTGTTGTGCGTCCAAAGTGGGAATAACCTTTAACCAGGTAAACATTGCCACCGCCTGCTGCATCAGCCGCAAAGTTTCCGCCATGCCGTCCGATTCCGTGCCGTCCGCATGATCTTCACGGTAATACTTATCTACCGCGTCTATAGGTTCCGTCCCGATGATAGCCTGTAAATCCCGAATCCCCAGCGGTAAGATAGGTTCCCACTTGGTAAAATCAAGATCATCATCGATCAGGCCCAGGACACGGACTATTTCACCGGCACCGTCACCGCCTTTATTAAATAACTTCGTCATTTGCTCGATCTCTTTTTAGTGTATATGGTTTCCAATTATCAAAATCCTTTGTGAAATTGTTTATTTCATCGTAGAACTCCTTATAAAAGCGGGCCAGCCCGGTATCTATCGTTATACAGGTCTGCTCC
>ENA-OYEE01000965-OYEE01000965.1-human-gut-metagenome-genome-assembly--contig:-NODE-965-length-8985-cov-5.402352_pt1 | contig 8985 bp, 9 predicted proteins | sample MGYA00243556_ERZ652917 | MGnify/ENA primary metagenome ERZ652917 (study PRJEB26926, sample SAMN06164646) | human gut metagenome | biome: ENVO:00009003; feature: ENVO:2100002; material: ENVO:00002003... | reverse complement strand
CGAGATCTACACACTGCATATCGTCGGCAGCGTCAGATGTGTATAAGAGACAGATCATATTGTATTTTATATGCTTTGATCGCAGAAATATTTCTTTCCGACATTGCTATGAACCGGCTTAAAATCTTCTGTTCTATTTCTATCGGAATTTTGATTTTATCTGATACATCAATCAGCATTCATCCAGTTTCCTTTCTGCTAATAAAAAACATTCCAAAATCTACAGATATCTTACATATACTACTATGTTCTATCTCTCGTAGAAATGGAATGCATTTTTCTAGTCTCATTGTAATACTAGTTTATATGCCGAAACTTGTCAATGTCATTTTATAACTGCATATTCTGTAACGATTGCAGCATTGCCGGTTCATCCTGCTCTGGCACATGCTCTAAACTTTTTGCTGCTTCCTGCCCTTTTCCCATATACCGGATTTTAATGCTACTGTAATCAACCCCTGCCGGTTCCAGCACCTTTTTCTCTAACATGTTTAACATCGCTTCGGTGTCAAATTTTCCCTCAAAATAAAGTTCCTCATCCACCTTTATCGGTACATCCATTTCTTCCGGTGAACTTCCAAGGATCGTCCTCCAGCGTCCGGCTACTTTTCCACACATTTCCATAAAACGCTCATGGATATCCGGCTGTTCATTACAGGCCTGCAAAATCTTTTGTGCCACCTTTCTCCATGTAGGTGTCTCTATCCATTCTCCCGATGCGAACTGGACTGCCAGTGGTCTTTTCCCTTTCAGTTCCGCCGGGGATACTGTGATAAGGCTGCTTTCCCGGATCGTATCTCTCTTATCTGTATGCATCTCCCCACTCCGGTACATCTGGAGCAGTGCATCACATTTCGTGTTTACAAGCTGTAACATTTCCTCCCTCAGTTCTTCTATCAGTTGCTCATAATTTATACGCTTTTCTCCTCCTGTCGCACACTTACTTCATGTACTTTTTTATATCCACTTTCTTTTACTCATTTTCCGTTATATGCTTTCTGCTCCTGCTGTCCTTTCCTATTTTTATGCCAACAATAAAACGCCCGGATCATCGGGCATTTTATTCTTACCATAAACTGGCAGGAACAACGTTTCCTATTTGCTTGCTGCCATTCCTGCCGCAGTCTTACTCATATCGAATCTCCTGTTCCATGACAATGCCTGACTGGAACTGTATCAGCAGCTTCTCGCTGGATTCCACTTTGATGGTCGAGATCAGCCGTCTGACAAGGTCATTGTCGAACTCCTGTATCTGGCAGGTGCTTGTGCTTAAGTAATGGTCGATATCTTGGATTCTCTGTTCATAGCTGTCAGCCATCCATTTCTCGTTTCTGGCTGTTTTCTGTGCCTCTTTTAAGGCATTGATTTCCTCTGCTATGGTGCGATAGCGTTCATCAAACTCCGGTGTGTAGGAGCCAGTCTTTGCATTCTCCGCGATCAGTGCCACCATCTCTTCCTGCTTTTCTTTTATCTTTTCTTCGTATTCCTCAGACTCTTTTGCGGTGCTGTAGTTCCCGATGACATGGATGATGTTCTGCCGGAAGTTTTCCATAAATTCCATATCATCACTCGTGATCCTGTGGATGGCTTCCATCACCGCCCTGTTTAATGCGTTCTCTTCGAGTGTCTCGGATTCCCCGCATTTTTTCACTCCGTTAGTCAATCGGTTGCTGCATCTCCAGACAACTTTCTTTTTCCCGTTTCTCGCCCAGGTGACTCTCCGGTACTCCTGCCCGCATTTTCCGCAGATCAGCATGCCGGTCAGTGCATAGGTGGAGGAATACCTGCTCCTCTGGTTCTTCTTCCGGGTGACAGCCGCCTTGCATAAGGATGCCCTGCGCATCATCTCTTCCTGTACCCTGTAGAACAGCTCCTTCGGTATGATCGCCTCATGGTCATCTTCCACATAATACTGCGGTACGATTCCAGTGTTCTTGACTTTCTTTTTTGTCATGAAATCCACCGTATAGGTTTTCTGCAGTAATGCATCTCCCATGTATTTTTCATTGCGGAGCATTTTGTCTATTACCGTGGAATGCCATTTGTCCTGCCCTGTGGCGGTCTTGATTCCCTGCTCTTCCAGATGCTTTGCGATCTTCCCGGTACTGTAGCCCTCCAGATAAAGGCGGAAGATCAGCTTTACGATCTCTGCCTCTTCGGGTACGATGACCAAGTCCCCGTCCTCGTTTTTGGTGTATCCCATGAACTTTGTGCAGTTTACGATGACCTTGCCTTTTTCAAATTTCCTCACGACTCCCCAGCGGATGTTCTCGCTGATGTTGCGGCTCTCCTCCTGTGCCAGACTGCTCAAGATGGTGATAAGGATTTCGCCGGTTCCCTCCAGTGTATTGATCCCCTCTTTCTCGAACACCACCGCCACGTTCTTTTCCTTCAGTTTTCGGATGGTCACCAGCGAGTCTACCGTGTTCCTCGCAAACCTGCTGACCGACTTTGTAAGGATCATGTCGATCTTTCCTGCAAGGGCATCCTGTATCATGGCATTAAAGTCTGCCCTCTTTTTGGTGTTTGTTCCGCTCTTTCCGTCATCCGCATAGATGCCGGCATTTTTCCAGTTTTCATTTTCGGATATCTTGCTGGTATAATACTCCACCTGTGCCTCATAGCTGCTGTCCTGCTCTTCCAGTTCCGTACTGACACGGCAGTAGGCAGCGACCTTCATTTTCTTCTCTGACAGTTTCACATTCCGGTCATACTGCACCTTGGCAGGTATCATGCTGATCTTTTTTGCTGTTTCTGCCATCTGCTCTCCCTCCTAATCCTTGTATCCGGCTGTGACACGGCTCCCATTGATAAGCTCTACTTCTGCCATGTTTCCACCATGCACCCAGATGCGTGCGATTATTTTTCTATATAAATTTTCATCAAATGTTTCCAGTTCCTTTTTTCCTGCAAGGATGTTTTTGATCTCCTCTGTCCGGAACTCCCCATCCCTGACCTCCAGCGTCCGGTATCGTTCCTCTGCCCTTTCATAGAGCAGTTTCATCAGGTCTGTCTCTGTGCGTTCCTGCTCTTCTTTCATGTGCTGCAGGTTCCGCTCCAGAACCCGGTACTGAGGGCTGAGCTTTTCCTCCTGCCTTTGTACCCGGAGCAGGCCTTTGTTTTGTATCACTGCATTGATGGCTTCCACACACACCTGCTTTGCCTGCCCGTCTGTAATAAAACTGTTCCTGCAGTTTTTTGCTCTGCCAGTCACATAACTCTTGCACTTCCACTTGGCAGTGCCGCCACGCTCTTTTTTGTGGCTCGGCTGGATATGGCTGCATACTGCCCCGCATTCTGCACACCAGATGACACCTCCGAAAAGGATTCTTTCATCCCTGCCGGGCCGGTGGTCTGCCCTTCCAAGCTCTGCCCTCACCTTTTCCCGTCTGCGCTGGACTCTCTCAAACAGTTCCTCTCCTATGAGCTGCGGATAGTATTCTGTGCCAAGGTAGCTTGGGTTTTCCAGTATCCTGCCAATGGATGCATGGGTCCAGGACACTTTCCCTTTTGCATTGCATATGTTTCTCCCTTTCAGGTTCTGGGCGATCCTGCCTGCCGCCACTCCGCTGTCATAGTCTGTAAATATCTGTTCCACAATCTTTCTTTGCTCTTCGCAGATGGTGATTTTTCCATCCACAACTTTATAGCCGATTGGCATGTGCCACTGCATCCTGTCCACCTCCCCTCTCCGTCAGTTTCAGTCCGTTGTACAGGCAGAAGGTGATGTCGTGTTCTTTGGAGACCACGATCTTCTCCGCTGTCATTTTAAACAGTTGCTCGTCAAACTCCTCCCTTAATCCGTCCTGTTCTGCAATCAGTTGGATAAGCTGTTCGGTCCGTACAATTTCTTTTGTCCTCCGTAGCTTTCTGGTCAAAAGTGTCTTTTTTCTCCTGCATTCCGTCAGCTGCCAGCCAAGCTTGCTACTGCTCTCCATAAAAAGAGCAGAGTCCATATATCCTTTCCTCATGACTTGATTTAGGATTTGGCTCTGCCCGCTTATATCTTTGATTTCCTTATCCAGTTGTCTGATTTCCTCACTGTCCTGCCTTGCTGCCACAAGTTCCGTCAGCCCTTTTAACAGCGGCTCTAATATCGTTCCCTGATTGGTGTACAGCTTGTTCCACATGTCTGTAAAAGCCCGGTGCAGTACATCCTCCCGGATGGCTTTCATGCAGCAGCTCTCTTTATCCTCCACATGTCCGCTGCACGTCCAGATGATTTTTTCATATGGTTTCCCGATGTAGATTTTCTGCCGCCGGAAGGTTCTTCCGCACTCCCCGCAGATGATTCTGCCGGAAAACAGGTATCTTTTGGTGTAGTCACTCTTGTTCATGTGCAGTACGTCCACCCGGTATGCCATCAGGTTTCGCACCGCTTCTGCCTCCTCATGTGTGACGATTGGCGGATGGCTGTCTTTGATGAGATACTGGTTTCTCTGTCCGTTGTTTACCCTGCGGACAAATGGGAACCTTGTTTCTGTATAGGTTCTCTGCTGCAGCATATCGCCCTCATAAATCGGATTTTTCAGAATGTCCTGTATCACCCCGTCCTGCCATTTTTCTGCACCCCGGATTGTCGGAATGCCTTTCTGGTTCAGTGCCTTTGCTATCACATACACTCCCATGCCGTTTAGGTAGGATTCATAAATCCACCTTACAGTTTCTGCCTCGGATTCTATGATGACTAAATTTCCATCCTCGTCTTTTCCATAGCCATACGCTGGCGTCGATATGATATAGGTTCCATCCTGAAAGCGTTTCTGTATCGCCCAGCGGTTGTTGCTTGAGATGTTTTCTGATTCCCCCTGCGCCACCGATGCCAGGATGGTAATGAACAGCTCGCTTTTTTCTGACAGCGTGTTGATATTCTCTTTTTCAAAGTAGATTCCAACGCCAATCTCCTTCAGCTTTCGGATGGTCTGGATGCATTCCACCGTATTTCTTGCAAATCTTGTGATGGATTTCGTAAGGATCAGGTCGATGTTCCCATCCTCACAGTCTGAAATCATCATCTGGAACTCATCCCTGTGCTTTACGTTTGTTCCGCTGATTCCTTCATCCGCATACACCCCTGCAAACTCCCACAGGGGGTTGCTCTCGATTTTTTCCGTATAGTACTCGACCTGTGCAGTATAGGAAGTTGCCTGTGCCTGACTGCCGGTACTGACTCTGGCATATCCGCACACTTTCAGCCTGCGTTCTTCCTGTGTATGTTTCTGCGCTTTTGCTGCCTTTATGACAGTTACTTTTTTTGCCATGCTTTTTCTCCTTTCCCAGTATTTTCAAGGGTTTGCACTCCCTGTCAGCAACATACACTACCACATAGTTTCATATATATCCAGTGTTATTACAGATATACTTTTGCCAGTTCGGGGGAAAAGGTCTTGACATTCAAAACCCGGATTTTTTCCCATTCTTCCTCGGTTAACAGCTTATCTTCATGCATCCTTTTTAAGAGAAATTCAGCAATCTTATACCGCACCTCATTCGCTCCGCCTTCCATCATCTCTCCCCCTTTTTCCTCCCGCAATTTAAGAACGTTAAATTCATTCTCCCAAGCCAAACACTTTTGCCCAGAAGAAACACCTTTACATCATCCCGATTTCAGCCATGGTTGCAGCCTCATCTTCTTCCCGGAAATACTGTTCCGATACATCCCTGCTGACTGAAAGCACCTCTCCTGCGTCCTTTTCTCCCATCTGGATTGGGATTAAGAACGGATTGATTTCCTTGCAGAATTCCTGATTCGGACAGCTATTGATAAAATAGCCGCAGGTATCTAATATCAGCCTGTCACACATATCTGTGATGACGATCTTTTCGGCTTCAAACATGTGGCTGCCGATATAATTTGCGATATTTTCTGCCGTGGTCGAGATATAGTCCTCTTTCCGCTCCCCTCCATCACTCGGATAAAGATAGGCATATCCTGCCCTCTCCGTTTCAAAAATCCTTAACATCATTTCGGTATCTTCTTTCTTCATCTCCTGTTTTCCTCCATTCCCCATTTTTCAGCTTTTCTTAACTCCACAAGAATACGGCGGAAGTTCCCCTCCGCCGCATGGTTTCTGTAATTAAGTCTTACTGCCATAATCCTTCACTTCATAAATAAAAAGTGTCTGTCCCTATTCGTCACTACTCCCCGGAACCAAAACGCCGCCAAAACAGAGAAGAAAAAATCCCAAAGCCGGCATTTCATGGGCAGTCAGTCCAGACTGTCTTTGGTCCCTGCCACTCGGACAGGCAGACATCACAGGTATCTCACCTCCACCACTGCGTGCTGGCTAATCTCAAGGTGTATCATTATAGGCCATTCCCCTCTTCGCGCCTGTCCACCACAGACAGGCTGTACCCCGGCTTTCCCGCTCGGCTCCTTAGATGCGATCTTTTTCACAGCATGGCTGGCAGAAAGAACATCTGCCCGATTGCTGCAGGAGTGTCACTGCGCCCCGGTTACGGCTCATGAAACGGCTAACGTATCTGAACTGCTGGATATGGCTGGCAGGATATGGCGTGATTCCATCCTGCGCTCGGAGCCCTGCATTCCTCTCCGGCATTTTTCAATGTGCGTTTTGTCTGCCTGTGTCGTATCCACACACGAGACATGAGAGGATTCCCGGAAGAGACCATCTGTCCAGAAAAAGTTCCTCTCATAAGGTACTCACAGAAAAACACGTTTTGAGGGGGTATTAATCAAAATATTTTTTTATTTTCTTTACCGCACCGTTTATGCTCTCCCGGATGTTCTTCTCTCCGACCCCTTCTTTCGCTGCAATCTGCCGGTATGTCATGCCCTCAAAAAAATAAAAATGCAGCCGCTCTCTCTGCACTGGGGTGAGTGACTGCATTGCTTTCTGCAGGGTTTCTATTTCCATCTGCCGGATGACCGTATCCTCTACCGATTCCCCGGTCAGCTCCACCAGATCTTCCGTTTCTCCCTCTGTATATCCGTCCTTGGTCGTATGTCTGATATCCCGCATTTCCTGTGCGTGGGCTTCTTTGCGGAACGTATCGGCAAGTGCCTCGTAGACTTCTCTGGTCACATAGGTGTATTCCAGCTCTCCAACTGCATCTTTATAAAAATCCTTTACTCTGATCCTGATCCATTCTGACATTCAAATGTCCTCCATTTCGTAATTTTTTTGAAATGAAGGACATCTGGAGGACCTCTGGGTTTTACTTCACTGGAAAAAGACAATAAAAAAAGGTGCTGTTCCCATGCAAAATAAAGCATGCAAAACTGCACCCGGATGTTATCCTTATGAACTTTTCCCTTTCTGCCGCCCCCTGCAATCCGGTGCGGCATGAATTCCCCAAAACATGCCACGCCTTTCTTCTCCTAAGCCTTTTTGCGGTACTATACTTGGAAAGAAAGTGTGCTTCAATATAAGTGTAATAAGTCTTACGGTACCTGTAATAAGTTACCGTCTTGGATTGTCATCCCTCCTGTTTTCCAGAAAAAAAGTCCCTTCCGTTTGTTCGGAAAGGACTATCCATTTTCGGTATGCGACTGTATCCATAGCTGTGCTTTTCCTACGATCATGAACAGTGCCGTGATGCAGATGCCCGTATAAACAGCGTAAGCATACGGTATCTGGCCTGCATACCACAAAATGCCAAGCACAGCCAGTTCCAAGACTGCGATCAGCCTTGCTTTTCTGCCAAAATGCTTTTGTTCCTCTTTATCCAGTTTCCGGTTCTTGCTGTGCATGGGGCTGAGTAAAAAAATGATCCCTGCGGACACCAGCAATACTGCCAGCAGCCTTGCCAGCGATGTCTTGTAAAACACAGCCTGTGTATAAACCGGAACCAGCAGCACCAGATTGGAACCAAGGTAACAGAAAATCCTGCTGTCTGAGTGATATCCACCGGTATAGCTGCGAAGAACCATAAAAGAAAGGGTAAACACTGCCACAACCGCCAGTTGCTCTGTGAGCAGACCGATGACCAGTGCCGTCACAACGTTTAGAAGCAGGATCATACCATTGCGTATTCCAAACTGGTATAATTCCTGCTCCTCCTCTTTTATGATTCCCCGCTCAACCATACGGTGGCTGAGCCATTTCGTCATGATTTAAAACCTTCTGAGTTTTTTGGAATCTTCTGGCATCTTGTCCTGTCCGAAATACCACATGCAGGAACGGTTGGTTGCCATGGTTGTCACCATAAGTGCCAGTGCTGCCATCACACTCATGGATTTGCTGCTCAGTCGGTACATCCAGTTTCTTTTCTTCATTTTTAGTAAAACCCTCCTTTTTTTGATGTTTTCACTCTAACAGTTTCTGTACAGAAATCAATCTATCTGTAACAAGTTGCAGGTTTGCTGTAATAAGTTGCAGTCTCACTCCAGTTTTGCAACTCCGTTGAGCAGAAGGACTGCCTCAAAATGTTCCCCCTGATCTTTTAACAGAAGCTCCCCGCCATATTTTTCTGCCACTTTCCGCACCGAACGGATTCCCCTGCCGTGTTTTATTTTATCTTTTTTGCTTGTCTGTTGATAGGAACTTGTCCCGGATGGCTTGCTGTTCTTAATGGATAAAAGCAATCTGCCCTCCTGAAACTTTGATTCCACATGAACATACCGTTTTTCCTGTTCCACTGCCATCGCCGCCTCTATCGCATTATCCAGAAGATTCCCATACAGAACACCCATGTCCCCGATATCCACGGATACTCTCTGGGGGAGCAGCGTTGTAACCTGCATCGGTATCTCTTTCTCTTTTGCCTTTACGCTTTTTACTTTTAATATGGCATTCACCACAGGATTTGCGGAATAAATGATCTCTTCTGCCAGCCGGATGTCCTGTATCTGTTCCTGATACCGTTCCATGTCCTGATAGTATTCGTTCCGGTATAAGATTTCCCTCTGGATCATTTCCTCTTCGTACTGTTTTTCCTCCACTGTTGTGTACTTTTCAATCATCAGAAAGATGATATAGCTGTCTCTTATACACATCTCCGAGCCCACGAGACAGGCAGAAA
>ENA-OYEE01000933-OYEE01000933.1-human-gut-metagenome-genome-assembly--contig:-NODE-933-length-9180-cov-6.600110_pt1 | contig 9180 bp, 7 predicted proteins | sample MGYA00243556_ERZ652917 | MGnify/ENA primary metagenome ERZ652917 (study PRJEB26926, sample SAMN06164646) | human gut metagenome | biome: ENVO:00009003; feature: ENVO:2100002; material: ENVO:00002003... | reverse complement strand
ACCCATATATTCATAAAAACCGACAGCTTGAACATTTTGCTCATTCACATCAACTTTAGTTACTTGCAAATTATCTATGGCATAAGTTATTAATTTTTTTCCGATTCCTGCGCCTCGATACTTATTGTCAATAAATAACATTTCAAGATTTCCTTCTGCAATTCCCATAAATCCGATTAAGATTCCCTCTTGTTCAAATCCGAATAGATTAACATACTGAAAATATACCGGAAGTCGTTCCTTATAATATAGAAAATCTTCCTCTTTAAGAAAATCATGTGTACTCAATACTGCACTTTCCCAAATTTCCATCAAACGTGGATAATCCGTAACTTTAATTTTTCTAATCATAATTGTAATTGCTATTTAAAACCGCAAAGTTCGGAACTTATACATTCAATACACTGAACCCAAGTTAAAAAATACGTTTACGGATTTTGCTTAGTACTTGTGGCATGATACCCAAATAAGAAGCTATATCTTTGAGTGGTATATAGTTTAATGTAATGCCATATCCTTCAATCATCTGTAGATAATACTATTCAGGAGAATATTTAATCAAGTCGATATTTCTTTTCAAGAGTTTACTCAGTAGTATAGCATTCAAATCTTCAAATACAGTTTTTACCTTAGGAATAGCAGTATACAGTTCATCTACTCGCTTCTTGTCTATTCGGTAAATAACGCTATCTACAATTGTCTGCACATTAAATGCAGATCATGTTTGTAAGGTAAAAGATATGTTCGACATTGAAAACGTACCTTCTTTACAAAACCAAAAAATCTGCTCTTCCCCTTTATGATTCAAAAGCCAACAACGTAACATCCCATCATAAACGAAATAACTATATCTTTCTATTTCTCCTTCCTTAATCAAAAATGTATCTTTACCAATCAATATCCGCTCAAAATATCGGTCAAATAACTTAGATTCCTCCAAATTAAAAGTATTGATGCTAAAATTAAATTCTTTAAGCAGTTTTTCTAAAAGCATAATATTCACTGACTATAGTTTTCATAAGTTTTGACAGCCGATTTTTATTCCACAATACCAAAATGAACCAGAGCGTTCCGGATACCATGCTCATCCACCGTCTCCGTTATATAATCGGCAACGCTTTTCACAGCCTCGGAAGCTCCTCCCATAGCTATTCCCATCCCGGCTGCACGAATCATGGAAATATCATTCCCGCCATCACCAAAAGCGATGGTTCTTGAAACATCAAATCCATAATAGGAAGCAAACTCATTGATACCCATAGCCTTGTTTACTCCCGCCACATTGACATCCGCAAAGAAAGGGTTCCATCTGGAAACAGAAAGTCCGGGAAGTTGTGCCATTACTTCTTTTTCCATTTCTTCATCACAATATATGCATAACTGACAACATTCGCCTCCCATAAATTCCTTTTCAATGTCTGCCACCGGCGGTGTAGGGTGATTGACCAGCCTGGCCAATTCGATGACGGTCGGGTTGAGTTCGTTGACAAAAATACCTTTATTCGTTTCGATAGCCAGAGCAAACCCATAATGTTGAGCCAATACCAGTACCCTCTGAAAATCCTTTTCGGGAATCTGTTTACGAGATATAGGAGTGCCATCTCTCAGTACACAATCGGACCCATTCAAAGCTATCACTGCATCGTATGGAATCTCTTCAAGTTCGTGAAGATCGGTAAACGCCCTCCCAGTTGCTATTATGATTTTTATACCGGATTCATGAACTTGCTGCAACGCTTCGATAGCCGACTGCGGAACGCGGTGAGTGTCGAAACTCACCAATGTTCCGTCTACATCTAAAAATATAGCTTTGGTCTCCATTATAAAATATTTTGGTCTAATAAATTCATTCTATCTGCATCATCTCAATTTTGTGAATATCTATATTCATTCGGTGCAACTCCCGTTGCTTTCTTAAACACCAGACTGAAATATTGCACACTCGGATAGCCCAGCCGACGCGCTACGGCAGCAGGTGTATTACCGCCTTCCGACAACATCTTCCTGGCCGTGTACAAGCATTTGAGCTGGAAATGTTCAGCCAATGTCTTGCCGGTTTCAAACCTCAGCAAATCATCAAAGTAAGCCGTCGAAAGATTCAGTCTTTCGGCACAGCATCCGGAAGTGGGCAGCTTCCCCTCCTGCAACTTTCCGGAAGTGATATATTCGTCCAATATCCCTTCCATTTTCCCCAGAATCATCTTGTTCTTATTCTCACGGGTGATGAATTGCCGCTCATAGTAACGTGAGCAATAATCCAGCAGCAATTCGATGTGACGGGACAAGATGGTATTGCTATGCGTATCAATGGAATGATGAAGTTCATCCTCGATATTCTCAAGGCAACACGTCACTTTGGCTGTTTCGCGCTGTGACAGATGCAACGCCTCCTCCTTGCGGTAGAAAAAGAAAGTATAGTTGTCGATATGATTCTTTAGCGTAGTACAAAGCAATAAATCGGGATGAAATGCCAGCAACCAGCCTTTGTCCGGAAGCGTATTGTTCTTGTTCATCCGGAATATCTCGCCGGGAGTAAGAAATACCATCGTAGCATTGGAATAATCATAATATTTCCGTCCGCAGCAGTCACAATCCCCTTCACAGTCCTCAATCAGTAGGATGGCATAGAATTCAAACTTCACAGCATCCTGATACACACTAGGATTTTCCAGATTAATAATGCTTACCTGAGGATGCAACGTTTTACATCCCAGGCACCGGTTACATTCACATACGGTCTTTATGTCCAATGTATTGTCTTTCATCACCTATAAAGTCATTCTCATTATTGTAACTTCAGATATATAAAATCTTAAGGATATGTTTTCCACACCTTCACAATATACCAATTACAAAATTAGAGGAAAATCCAGACATCTTCACTACCCTTATTACGGATTATATAACCTTAGTTACTGTTTTTATATCTGGCTACGTGACTTCATCTCCAGATACTTGTTTATCACGTCCACAGAAAGATTTTCCGGTGTAGTCAGCACAGAACTGATGCCGTGCTGCTTCAAGGTGGAGACTATCAGCCGTTTCTCGAATACAAATTTCTCGGCAATGACATGGCGGTAATACCCTTCCGTATCCCTCGCAGGAGTGGCGACGTACTCTTTCAGAGCGGCATCTTCGAAGAAGATGACCAGCAACCGGTGCTGGCGGTTCAACTGCTGCAAATAAGCCAACTGGCGATTCAAGCTGCCGATGCCGGAAAAATTGGTATACAGCACCAAAAGACTGCGTTTGTTGACGCGCTTGTTCAAATGTACGCACAATGAGGAAAAGTCGGTCTCCCCAAAAGTAGTCTGCTGGCTGTAAAGGTTCTCCAATAACGCCTGCATTTGTCCGAGCTGTCGGGAGGCGGGGATAAATGTATCAAAGTGCTCATTAAACGTTACCAGTCCGGCTTTATCCTCCTTCCGCATGACAACGTACGAAAGAACCAGGGAGGCATTAATAGCATAGTCCAGCAAGGTCATCCCGCGAAATGCCTGCTGCATAATCCGCCCCTTGTCTATCACGTTATAGATTTGCTGGGAACGCTCGTCTTGATAGACATTTACCATAAGTTCGTGCCTCCGGGCGCTTGCTTTCCAGTTTATCGTGCGGTAATCGTCGCCTTTCACATACTCCTTTATCTGTTCGAACTCCGTATGATGCCCCACCCTGCGGATACGTTTGATGCCCAATTCCGTCAAGTTGTCGCTGATAGCAAGCAACTCATACCGATGGAGCATCAGATAGGACGGATATACCTTGACATCCAGCGGAGCATCGCAAGTATATCTGCGGAAAAGCAATCCCATTCTGCCTGCCACAAACACCCGAATCCGTCCGAAAGAGTAAATCCCCCGCCGCGTAGGACGCAGATGATACGTAATCGTCCTGCCCTCATTCGCCTGGAGCCTCATCCGGAAATCAATATTCCGCAACTGGAATGCAAAAGGAATCTCATCCACCACTTCCACAGCCACCGGATGCGGATAACTGCTCTCCACACGTATGTTCACGGTGTTTTCATCTCCGTTGGAGAAGCGGGTAGCACACTGGCGGAATGCCCGGATGCCGCGAATGCGATAGAGCATCACCCCATCCACCAGCGCCGACACCGCCAAAACAAAAAGCGCCCACTGCCCGATTGCAAAGAATGGAGCAAAGACGTACCCGATACCCATCAGCAGGACTATCAGAACAAGAGCAATATAGAATCGGCGGCCCAGTCTCACTTCGGCACTTCCACCTTATCAATCAGACGTTGCGTCACCTTTACCGGCGAATAGCCTTCCATCTCGGCTTCCGCTGTCAATATCAAGCGATGCTGAAGCACATACGGAGCAACGAACTTAATATCCTCCGGTGTCACAAAGTCACGTCCCTGCAACAGTGCATATGCCTTGGAGGCCTGCATCATTGCCACGGACGCACGCGGAGAAGCTCCTAAATATACAGCCTTGCTGGTACGCGTCTGCTGTACAATCAACGCGATGTACTGAAGCAGCGTGCGGTCTACAAACACGTGTTCCATCAGCCTGCGCAACGAAAGCAGTTCTTCTTTTGTGAGCACGGGCGCCAGGCTCTCCAACTTCACCAACGAAGCATTGGCGTGGTGGCGCTCCAGGATGTCCACCTCCTCCTCCAATGAGGGATATCCCATGGTTATTTTCATCAGGAAGCGGTCCAGTTGCGCTTCAGGTAACTTATAAGTCCCCTCCTGCTCCACCGGATTCTGGGTTGCCAGAATCGTATAGAGTTCTCCCATCTGATGCGTGGTACCGTCAATGCTGACCTGCCGTTCTTCCATAACCTCGAACAAGGCTGCCTGCGTCTTGGCGGGAGCGCGGTTTATCTCGTCCACCAGCACGAGGTCGGCAAACACCGGTCCTTGATGAAAGCCAAAGTCATTGGTTTTCATGTTGAAGACCGTAGTACCCAACACATCACTCGGCATCAAGTCCGGAGTAAACTGAATGCGGCTGAAGTCCGCCTTAATCAAGCGTGCCACTAGACGGGCAAGCAGTGTCTTTGCCACCCCCGGCACTCCCTCCAGCAACACATGGCCGTTTGCCAGGACAGCCGTCAGTACCAGGTCCACTATCTGCTCCTGCCCCACTATGACCGTAGCAATCCGGTCCTTCAACGCTTGTATCTTCTCGGAAAAGAGAGTCAAGTCCACCCGTTTTTCTGTGTTCTCTTCCATAAATATCTTCTTTATATATGATTGATTATTTCATTCATTTTATCGACAAGCCGTTTCATCTCCTTCTCAGAGATGCTGCGCCCTCCGTACACCACCGGCCTCACCTCGCGGATGAACGCGGCTATTTCCCCCGCTTCCATACCCGTCTTCCGGGCAATCCTGCCGAAAGAGCGCTCATCCTCTGCCACTTCCTCCACATCCACTTGTATTTCCCTCCTCAGTTCCTCCGCAAAATAGAGATATTTCTTGCGGACTAAGTCAGCATGGTCCTTCTTCTGATAATAAAGAGTACCTATCAACTCTGCAAACTCCAAAGACTTATTTTCCGGTTCGCGGATAACCGGAATGGCGCGCTGCTTCCTGCGGGCTGTAAATATCATAAAGAGCAGGATGGAAACCATACTCAAGTACAATGCCCAGCGAAGCGGCGGCTGCGAAAGGAAATAGCGAAAAGGAGACATCTGTACCTGGGCTGTTTCTTTCATATAGCCTTCGGTACGGACAATGGGAAATCCACCCATCTGGGACAATATACGAAAAAGATAAGCCGCATTCTTCCCATCCAGCACACCATAGTTCGTAAAAAGCAGGGGAGTGGAAGCCAGTATAACTTCCCCCTTTCCCCAAGAAACCGACATGGCAACCGGATGAGCAGCTTCTCCGGTAACAGTTTTTTCCGCCAACACTTTACTAGAAATGGAATCTGCAAAGAAATAAGACTGACAAAGTTGGGGATAGAAACAGAAAGTCTGCTGCGGATAAACCGCCGAATCCCCCACCCAGCACAAACTGTCTTTCGAAAGCAATGCAGTGGCATATTTTTTCAAAGCCGACGGACTGAAATAGGAATAGCTGCACTCAAATCCCAGCGTATCTTTCAAAATACGGCTGAAAGAGCTCCCCACCAGCATAATCCGGTCTCCCCGTCCCGCCATCTTCAACATCGCCTCCACATCTACATCCGTCAAATGCAGGTTATCGGTAACAACCAGTATTCCGCGGCGGAGCGTCGTATCTTCCTGCTCCAGTTCATAAAAAGTCTTTCTCGACAACGAATATCCCTTCGGCAACGATGAAGACAGCAGGCTATCGAACACGGCACAGCCGAACGGTTGCTTGTCATAATGGCTGAACGTAGGGTTCCAGACAAACTTCTTTGGCAGACGGCACTCTATCGCAAACATCAACACCAGAAAAACAATGATACCGGCTATAAACCAATGGTTCCCCTTCATGCCGCCCCTCCTTTCTCCACTTCTTTCTGCAAATCCCGCATCGCATGGAACAAAGTTTCGGTCGCTTCAAAATTTCCGTAACGTACTCGTAGAAAATGGTTGGTCATTTGGCGGAAAGCTGGCAGACGGACTTCATAGATATATTGTGTTGGCGTTTTATATAACTGCCAGTCTATACGTTTTCCATCGCTGAGCTGTTTCAGCGTCTGCAGATAGAGCAAACGCACCGCCTCCCGATAATCCGTCCGGGCAAGCGCATCGGCAATTCTTTCCGCAAAATCCACTCCATAGATGGTATCCTCCCCCACTGTATAGGGCAGGGTACTCTTGCGCGAACGCATGAACAGTTCCGGACGCTTCTTGTACACAAACCAAATGACCAATACCAGGATAAGAACGGCAATGCATATCAATACGACCTCCGAATATTCTGCCACCAACGTATTCCCGAATATCTTGTCCAGCAGCTTGCCGAACCATCTGCTGAACCACTCAAGTACATTAATTTCGGGAGCTATCAACTCACGACTGTAAGCAAACGCCGGGTCAGACTGCCAAGCGGCAACCTGTGCAGTATCACAAACCAGTGTATCAGCCGGAGCCATATTCATAGTCCGTTATCAGAGTTTATCAAAATTGTCAATATCACTCTCCACCATCACATAATCTATCTTTTCCGAAGCATGACCGTATTGATAAGCCAGTCCCAGCAATGAGAAAATCATGGACATATAAACGCCGAATGCCTGGACCACCGCCAGCAGATAAAGCACAAAGCTATAGGCTGCCGATACAGTGGCACCGCCACCTGCATCAGTCATTGCAAAGATATATTTCACAATAGTCCCGATATACCATGGAATCATCGTCACTCCCTGCAAGATGGCGGCGATGAATCCCATAACAATGGAAATCAGTACGATACCTCCCCAGGTAGCGAAACCCAGTCGGTAGGCCTTCTTCAAGGCATCTATGATATAGATATCTTCGAACAGATAGACTGGAGCCCAAATAGCAAGTGGCACAGACACCACCACAACGAGCAGAACGAACAAGAACGCAATCGCCATGAACGGAATGACGGTGGCTATAAAACCAACAATAAGCCCTACAAACAGCACCAAAAGCACACCGATAATCATTATCAGAAATACCCTTCTGACATTACGGAACAACAAGGGCTTCAGCATCCCTAACGTCACTCCCTCCAAGCGTTCTTCCCGTTCATTGTAAGTACGGACCAATGCGTAGACCAAAGAGGTCAGCATGACAGTTCCTAGCAGATAGAGAACGGCATACAGACTGTAATAAGTCACCAGTGCCATGATGGACGCTCCGACAACAGAAGAGTCGAACGAGCCTCCGGTCATATCACCCAGAGCCATTGTACCGCTCATCAGCCCGTTCAGGCTCAGTCCCTGAAGCAGACAAAGCGGCAACATCAGATATGTGGTGAATTTCATCAACGGCTTCCAATTCTCTTTGATAAAATCAAAGGTAGCAGTTAGTTTCTCTCCAAAAGAACGTTGTACATACAGTGCGATTTTAGGTTTCTGTGCTTCCATGCTTCTTTCTGTTAGGTAAATAAATATAATAAAAAAAGATAAACGACAAAGAGAGTAGAATAAAGCCGAACCTCAAAGCATCCGGAAGTTCGGTATGGCGGGTAACGAATCCTTCTATAAATCCTGCCATGATGAATACGGGTACCGTACCCACCACTATTTTCAATCCTTTTTTGGCTCCCCGTTTGAAAGATTCCAGCCTTGAATAGGTTCCGGGAAAGAGCCATCCGTTGCCCAGGGCAAGACCGGCGGCACCGGCTACAATAATCGCCCAGATTTCGAGTGTCCCGTGCAGCCAAATGGCAAGGAAGGACTCCCAAAGCAAGTCGTGCTGATAAAAGAAGGTTTGGAAAGCCCCTATCATGATACCATTGTTAAGGAGCATGTATCCGGTGCCAAAACTGGTCAGCAACCCCATGGCAAAGCAGTTGAAGGAGACCATGATATTGTTCAGCGTGATACTCAGAAACATGGGGAACTCGGAGGAACCGTTATATACAGCCATAGGTTCACCATTAGCGATATTGTTCAAAGTCATATCCACATAGGAGTTTCCTAAAATCAAACGCACAAAATCGGGGTCTCCGGCAGCGGATACCACTCCTATCAATGCGCTGACCACAAATATAATGAAGGAAGCCACCAGCTCACGGCGTGCATCGTGCATGGCCGAAGGCACTTCACGGGTCCAGTAGGTGATAATTCTTGACCATTTCTCGCGCTTGTTTCTATAAATGCGGTTGTGCAATGCCGAGGCAAGATTGTTCAGATAGATAGTGATGCGGGAAGCGGGGAAATGCGTTTGGGCAAAAGCCAGATCTGCCGTAAGCTCCGTATATGCGTCGGCAAGTTCATCGGGAGACAGACTTTCCGCCTGCTTCACCATTGTTTCTGCTCGTTTCCATTTTTCGATGTTCTGCCGGATAAACGTCACTTCTTTCATACCCCATGACTATTTCAGAGAAGTTTTGTCTGAAATAGGTAACAAAAATAAGAGAATAATGATATATTTGCAATGAAATACTAAAAATGTTTTATCAGGAATGGCAGAATCTACAATTATCACCGGACAATTTGTCCGCATCAGTCAAACGCCTGCCAGTATCGGTGAGCGGCTCATTGCACTGGCCATAGATTATATTCCTGTCTCTTATACACATCTCCGAGCCCACGAGAC
>ENA-OYEE01000924-OYEE01000924.1-human-gut-metagenome-genome-assembly--contig:-NODE-924-length-9267-cov-5.437039_pt1 | contig 9267 bp, 7 predicted proteins | sample MGYA00243556_ERZ652917 | MGnify/ENA primary metagenome ERZ652917 (study PRJEB26926, sample SAMN06164646) | human gut metagenome | biome: ENVO:00009003; feature: ENVO:2100002; material: ENVO:00002003... | reverse complement strand
TGCATATCGTCGGCAGCGTCAGATGTGTATAAGAGACAGAGTACGATTTTCTTTGAATAATCGTACTAATTGCGATAAAATATGCAAACTAATAGCAGAATGTATGGCCGTTCATGTCCAACATAGACAGACCATGCTAATTTTGCAGCATGAGAAAAATTTTATGGATGATTATATCAGGCATTTCGCTCAGTCTGATACCGGCAATGGCACAATTCAATACAGTTTCCTCCGCTTCCGATCACTATCGGGAGGAAAGTGTGCAGGCGGCCACCAAGGACAAGGAAACAGCTTCAGACAATACGGGTTCCGGGAAAGGTGTATCGGAAAACACCGGCAAATCCGGAGCTCGCGGCGATGTGCAAAGGCAGATGGTGGTTGAGCGTTACCTGAGTGTCAGTTATCCGTTACCGAGAATCAAGGTAACTTCTCCATACGGTTACAGGAAAGACCCCTTTACCGGCAAGCGTAAATTTCATGGGGGAATCGATTTGCAGGCACGTGGTGACAAGGTGCTGGCGATGATGGCGGGAACTGTCGTAAAGGTCGGGCAGGACAAGACTTCCGGCAAGTATGTTACGCTGCAGCACGGGAACTGCATGATCAGCTATTGCCACCTTTCAAAGATTCTCGTAGCCAGGGGAACAGCCGTCCGGCCGCGTGATGCGGTCGGTATTACCGGCTCTACAGGGCGCAGCACGGGAGAACACCTGCATATCACCTGCCGCCTCAATGGCAAGAGTGTCGATCCCGCAATCCTTTTTGAACATGTCAGGAGAGTACAGCAGGAATGTGTTTCGGCACTGGCCGAACTATGACTTTTTTCTCCCTTTGATTGCATGGCTGATACTGTCGCCCCATACCGACATCCGGACGACGGACATCGGCGGCATGGAAAACGTCTTTCCATAGAAAATGGCGGCCACCACCTTGCCGCCGTGCCTTTCTATTTCCTCCTTGTAGTCGGACACACTCTGTCCGGTCGTCAGCACATCGTCAATGATAATGATTTCTTTTCCCTTTATATCACCGGTAATCTCGTAATTCCGCTCAAGGACACGGCTGTCCGCTCCGTCCGCTTCATGTAGGCTTTCCCGGGCATCGCAGATCACCGTATCGTACAATCCTGATGTCAGATCCGGCCTGTGCTTGCCCATATACCAGTTCAGCCGCTTGAACCGCTGTTCATACTTTATCCAGTTGCTGCACGGCATGAACATGATATGATAAGGCTTGCCGTCCGCCTGTATGGCGGTCATACATGCCTTGAAGAACTCGATGCCGTGTATCTCTCCCTGCTTGAACCCGTAGATGGAACGGCAGAATGTCCGTTGTGCTTCATTGAGAAAATCATTGTACCGTGACGGATAGTAATAGTCGTAAAATGCAATCCGGATTCCACGGAACTTGAACGGTTTGAGCGGATGCCTGTCGTCGAACCGGTCGGGATACATGCAGCAGAACATACGGCAGGCGTCTCGATGTCCGGCCATTACTGCCATACGGCAATAGCGGTCCCTTTCGTCTTCCAGGCTTGCCTTCCGTGCTGCTGCATACGCCGCTTCACCGGCTTTCCGTCGCCAGAAAGCGATGACATGCAACATCCCGACCACTATGCCGAGCAACACCAGGAGCACAAGTCTCTCACTCATATTGAACCTTTTTACTTTTGCAAAGTAAGCAAATTATCGGTGCTGGCCTTGAAATGGAACCGGTAATTTGTTCGATCCCATTATATATCCTTCTTGCCGTCCCCTTTTACAAGTCTCTTCCTTTTTCCTATGGGGCTTCCTTTCTCTTTTCGTCGGCGAATATAGGACGAAGCGTATCAATGCCAAACCGCATTCCATTCGGATGACGAAAACAGACTGCTGCACAATCGGTTTTCTATCCGGATTTGGCTTATGATACCAGCTGCTTCATCCTCCTTATGCCTCAAAAAGTTGAAAATACAGCCCTCAGTTCAAAAAGAGGGAAATAAAAAACAGATTTTCAAACAATTAAAACGGAAAGAAATGAAAGAAGAAATCAGACAGGACGGCAGGACAATACTGTCAAGTGAAGACGGATTCAGCATCCGCATGTTTTTCAACAACCTGAGCGGAAAGAACTTTTCCGGAAAGGAGTACCGGGACTATGTCAGGAACATAGCCTTCGGCGAAATGGGATTCAGACCGGGAACAATCGAACTCTATTGCGACGGGAAGAAAGTCAGGACAGGCACACTTCCCGAACTCTGAACTGCAGTCAGGGGCAAAAGTCAAATTTCGTGAGGATAACTTATAAACGGGAGCCCAAGCGGTTCCGGCTAAAAGAATGAACAACTAAAAAATACAGGTATGGACACAACAGCAGCAACAATGCATCCGGCAGAAGAATATCTCCGTAACGAACAGAACCCACCGGTCTTGTATGTCAGAATTTACGGGGAGCGCAGGAAATTGTTTATCAACCGAGGCAGGGAGAACGTCGTCGGTATTATTGCGAAAGGAAAACGCAAGCATGGCTACATTTTTTCAGATTGGAACAGCATCGAAAAAATCTATTATCCGTCACAGGAAAAGGAAGACGAAAAGGATATGGACAGGAAAATGATTCTCAAATACCAGAAGCTCGCACGCCTTGCCACGCATACCAACGACTGGCTCCGCAAGATTGCAGCAGCAGACCTTGAGAAGTCCCTGTACGAAAACCGTATCACCACGGGAACGGCTATTGACGGAAAGTGCATCCGACTCTCCACGATTGAGAAGTATTGCGGAAGCTGGGACATGCAGCGGTTCCGCCAGGCCATGAAGAATAAGGAGAAATTCTCGACGCTTCGTTTCGACTTTTGCGGTTATGACGGTACGCTTTGGTGCGAGCCGCGGGACAATGGTGACATGGCTGCCGGTTTCAGCAAGGAGTACCGGAATTGCGGCAACGGCTATTACTATCTGCTAATCAATGACGAGTTCATGATTGGTTACGATATTGACTGATAATCCACGGACAGACCTTACCGGGGGCCCCGGCAGGGTCTGTTCCAGCTTCGGTCTGCCGACGGCAAAGTCCCTTTTTATCGACGGCATTGCCATGCACCGGCCTTTTATACCTCAGATCTTCCTTTTCTATCTTTCCATCCGCCTGTTTTCAATCCTTTTCTATCCATCCCTCTTGTAGCTGCTCTTCCGTTCTCCGCCGTGCGACCTCGGGGGATTGGATTTTTCAGCAAAGGTAACCGCCGGTTTCCATTCCTGCCAATGCCGGCATTCTGCCCGTGGGGTCTCGGAAAAATCTTCCTCTCCGGCTGTCGAGCGTATTTTTCCTTACCGGCCATGGCGGATGTCCACCGCCACCTTTCAAGGCAGAAAAATAATCCCTGCGGCCGCAAACGGGCCGAAAAAAGGGAAATAAAAAAATAGGTTAAATCATGGGTTACAACAAATTGACATCATTATCGGCCAACATCAAGGCCATAGAGACAGCAGTAGCTATCCGCATACAGGGCAGGACGGCTACACAAGAGGAAAAACAGATATTGGCGCAGTATTCAGGTTTCGGCGGTATCAAGGATGTACTGGACTTGGGTACGGACAAACCGCTTGACAAAGGCGTGTCCGGGCTTTTGAACCGTCTGCTGGATGCGTTAAGGACACTTGCAGGGGGTGACGAGGCAGCTTGCCGATCACTTGTTGAAAGTATCAAGTCTTCAGTCTTGACAGCGTTCTACACGCCGCAATTCCTGATTGACGCAGTGGCGGCACAGATACACAAGACCTTTTCTGCAAACGGCTTGCAGATGCACAGCTTTCTTGAACCGAGCGCAGGTATCGGCGGTTTCCTGCCTGTAGCCATGCCCGGCACACGCAGCTATGCTTTTGAGAAAGACACCATTACAGGACTTGTACTTTCGCTGCTGCATGAGGACGCAACCACCGTAACGGCAGGCTTTGAAACGATAGGCACACAGGAGCTGGAGCATCGGAAATTCGATGTCATTGCCTCAAACATTCCTTTCGGCAACTTCCGTGTCTTCGATGCCGACCTGTGGAAAAAGGGCGGTATCTACGAACAGGCCACAAAGACCATTCACAACTATTTTTTTGTCAAGGCTATGGAACTGCTTTCCGAGGGCGGTCTGCTTGCCTTTGTCACTTCAAGAGGTGTGGCCGACACGGCAGGAAATAAGTTTGTACGTGAGTATCTGGTGAACCATGCCGACCTTATCAGCGCAGTACGTTTGCCTGACGCTCTTTTCATGCAGACAAGCGGTATCGAGGTAGGCAGCGACCTGCTCATATTCCAGAAACATACCAATAAGGCGGCACTCTCCGCACGTGAACAGATGTTTTTGCAGGTGGGCAAAGAAATGTACGATATGAGCGGTACGATGACCGAAAACGCCAACAGGCTGTTTTCCATGCCGAAGACCGTACTGGCGACCGACAGCCGTATTGTGATGAACCAGCACGGAAAATATGTACGCAAGCATCAGTGGCTTGGCTCTGATGCGGCCATGGCGCAATACCTTTCCGCACTTCTGAAATACGACTTTGACCGGTATTTCCGCAAAAGTCTTTTCGGACAGCAGGGTGAAGCGTCCGTGCAGATGTCGCTGTTCGGGATGCAGGAGACGACCGCACTCTCCGTAAACAGAGGACGGAGAGCCTACACGGAAAAACTCGAGGACTGGATGAAAAGCGGTACATTGGTAATGTTCGAGGGGCAGATTGGTACGGTCGTGTTCCGCAAATCAAGCCACTATGCCGATGTGGCCGTGGATTTCGTTCCGGTGGACGAGGGAAAGGTCAACATGGAGCGTGCAGCCGACTATTTCCCTGTCCGTGAAGCGTATTTCATGCTTTCTGTCAGGGAAAGGGATCTGCAGACCGAACAGACGGCCATACGTGAGCGGCTGAACACGCTGTATGATGCCTTTGTAGCCAAATGGGGATTTTTCCATGAGAACGACAACAAGGAGTTTATCATGCTTGACAGCCTCGGTGTCGAGGTGTTCACTATCGAAATGCAGCTTGGCGGCGATATAGTCAAGGCTGACATTATGCGTGAGCCTGTAGCTTTCACAAAGATTGTGACTGACCGCATTTTACAGCCGTCGGAAGCGCTGGCAAGCAGCCTCAATTTCTACGGCAAGGTGGAAATGGACTATATCATGCGCTCTACCGGCCTGTCTGATGAAGATGTAATCGCAGCGTTGCAGGGCGAGATATTCTACAATCCTGGTACGGATGAATGGGAACACAAAGGCAAGTTCATTGCAGGCAACGTGATAGCTAAATGCACGGAATTTGTTTCCTGCATTCCCGACCTTTCGGAGAGGCAGCAGCAATGGACGGAAATATCCGTCAAGGCACTGGAGAACGCAACGCCCGAAACAATTCCCTATGAAGAGCTGGATATAAACATGGGCGAGCGTTGGATTGACCCGCAGCTTTACGCCGACTTTGCGGCAGACCTTTTCGGGGTGGAAGCCGAAGTGATGTACTTTGATGTCAACGATACCTATGTGGTACGTCTGAAAGGTTACTCCCCGGCAGCATACAACACCTATTCCGTGCGCAATTTCAACGGTGAAGACCTGTTTGTTCATGCTTTGCACGATACCGTACCCGAAATAACCAAAGAGGTGTATCGCAACGGCGACAAGGTACGTGTGCCCGACGAGGAAGCCATTCAGGAAGCGGCTACCAAGATACAGGAAATCCGCAGTAAATTCAACCAGTGGCTCGATGCCTGTCCTCTGGAAGTCAGGGATGAACTGGTACGCACATACAACGAGCGTTTCAACTGCTATGTCCGTCCGGCCTATGATGGCTCGGCACAGACCTTTCCGCAGCTTTCCTTTGAGCAGTTCCCGTACAACGAACTCTACCCGTCGCAGAAAGACGCAATCTGGATGATTAAGCAGAACGGCGGCGGTATCTGCTGGCACGAAGTAGGCACAGGCAAAACCATGATAATGTGCGTCTCGGCCTATGAAATGAAGCGTCTGGGATTGGTACAGAAGCCTCTGATTATCGGCCTGAAAGCGAATGTACACGAAATTGCCGACACGTTCCGCAAGGCATACCCTAACGCAAAAGTCCTGTACCCGGGCAAGGAAGATTTCACACCGGCCAACCGCAAAGAGGTATTTTCCAAAATCAAGAACAACAACTGGGATTGCATCATCCTGACACACGACCAGTTCGCCAAGATACCGCAGTCCGAGGAAACCATGATAGAGATATTCACCGAAGAGCTTTACGACGTGGAGCGAAGCCTTGAAGTGTTGGAACAGTCCACCATGCGCTACCGCAGCCGCAAGATGCAGAAAGGGCTGGAAGTGCGACAGGAAAATTTGAAGGCGAAACTGTCAGAGCTTCGTAAAAAGCTGGACGACCGCAAGGATGATACCGTGGACTTTCATTCAATGGGTATAGACCATATATTTGTCGATGAATGCCACATGTTCAAGAACCTTATGTTCCAGACACGCCACAACAGGGTGGCAGGTATCGGCAATACAAAAGGCTCGCAAAGGGCAATGAACCTGCTGTTTGCCATCCGTGACATCCAGCACCGCACAGGCCGTGACCTTGGGGCTACGTTCCTGTCCGGTACGGTGGTGGTAAATGCGCTGACAGAGCTTTATGTGATGTTCAAGTATTTGCGGCCACGTGAACTCAAGCGTCAGCAGATTAGCTGTTTCGATGCCTGGGCGGCCATATTTACAAAAAAGACAGCCGACTATGAGCTGAACGTGACAGGGGCAATCAAACGCAAAGAGCGTTTCCGCACTTATATCAAAGTGCCGGAACTGGCGATGTTCCTGCGTGAAATCACCGACTACCGTACAGCCGACATGATACATCTTGATGTGCCGGAGAAAAATGTCCGCTTCCTCTCTCATGCGCCGACAATCGAGCAGGAAGAAATGATCGGACGTCTCGTTTCCTTTGCAGGTAGTGGAAACTGGGAAGACCTCGGGCTTGACACGATCGAGCCGGACAACCTCGACAAGGCAAAGATGCTCATTGCTACAAATGTGGCACGCAAGATGGCTCTCGACATGCGCCTTTTGGGTGAGAAGTTCAGCGATGATGCCGGTAACAAGGCTTCCATCTGCGCCCGAACCATCTATGACTATTATGTACGCTCTCAAGCCAACAAGGGTACGCAGTTTGTCTTCAGCGACCTAAGTACCTACAAGCCTAACGAGTGGAATATCTATACCGACATCAAGGAGAAGCTGGTACGCCTCGGCATTCCGGCTGATGAAATCCAGTTTATCCAGTGTGCCACCACGGAAAGGGCAAGGAAACGCCTCTTTGAAGACATGAACAGCGGCAGGGTGCGTGTCCTCTTCGGTTCTACGGCCATGCTCGGTACAGGGGTCAACGCCCAGCAGCGGGCTGTGGCGGTGCATCATCTGGAGATACCGTGGCGACCTGCCGACATGGAGCAGCGCAACGGTCGTGCGGTACGCAAGGGCAACACCGTGAAACTCTGGGGCGGTAACGTGGTGGATATTGTCATCTACGGAACGGAAAAGACGCTCGATGCCTACAAGTTCAATCTGTTAAAGAACAAGCAGATGTTCATCAACCAGATAAACAACGGCACTATTGCCGTGCGCCGCATCGACGAGGACAGCATGGACGAGGACAGCGGAATGAACTTTGCCGAGTTCGTGGCTATCCTTTCAGGAAATACCGACCTTTTGAACAAGGCCAAGCTCGACAACAAAATCATGCAGTTGGAGAAAGAACAGGCCATATTCAAGAAAGAGCGCATCCGTGCCGAGCGCAAGATTGCGGCCAACACGGAAGCTGTCGGCAAGGCAGAGCGTATCGTGGCGCAGGTCGAGCAGGACATGAAGTATATCGCATCCTATAGCGGCAACAGGGAAACGCTGTTGCTCAATCTGCCGCAGGCTACCCGGGAAGAGACAGGCCGTGAACTGCACCGCATAGCCAAGACATACAGGGGCGAGGCATACCGAACCATAGGCAGCTATATGGGACTGAACCTGCTTGTCCGCAGCGAGTACACTCTTTCCGGCTCGTTCGACCGTAACGCTTTCTTTGTCGAGGGCGTAAGCGGACTGAAATACCGCTGTGGCGTGTCGGGAGCCTTGCCGTTGGGATTCGCCGAATCGGCACGCTACCCGCAGGTCGCACTTGAAAGGATGCCGTCACTGATAGAGAAGCAGCAGAAACAGATAGCCATGCTGCAGCACGAAATACCTACCTTGCAGGAAATCACCGCCCGGAAGTGGAGCAAGGCGGAAGAACTGGAGCGGTTGAAACAGGAATGTAAGGAATTGCAGCAGCGGATTGACGAGGCACTCAAGGAAGCCGAGCGTCCGCAGTCCGAAGTTCCCGAAGAAGAAAACACTGTCAGGGCAGCCTGACCATGATTCATTGATTTAACCTTTTGCCTGTCCGGTCGTGATGATCGGGCAGGTTTTCCTGTGTTCCGCTCTGCCGGGGCCCGGCTGGCTTTTATAGCCTGGCATCTGCCTTTTTTATCCTCCTTTTCCCTTTTTATTGCTTCCTTTTCTATCCGGCTTTCCCCACCCGAAAATTAAGGTATGATGTCTGTGCCGCGGTCCGCCCTCCACTTCAAGGTACGGAAGGCTGTGCCCGACCAACGGCAGTCTGCTTCATACCGCTTCATGCCGGAGCTTCGACCCGTCGAAACAACCGGTATTCCGCTATATGGGCATCCTGCCAGGTTGTTGCTCGGCACATTCCGCCTTTTGTCCGTATCTTTCCTTTCCGGGCCGACGGCGTCATGGGCAAACGGTGACACATTCTGCGTGTGCCGTCCGTCATACCTCCGGCAGTCACAGGCAGAAAGAGTCCCCTTTTTGTTTGCCCGGCAGACCGTTTCTTTTACCCGCCCAAGCCGGTATTCATCCCTTTTATAAACATCCCCTTATATATACCGGGCGATTCTGCCTCTTATATCTGTATCGGGATTACCTTCTCTCGTCATTCCTTGCCTGCCGCCGCATAGGTTTTATCAGGTGCGAATATAGGCTGTCGCGCCTGATTCTTCCGTTTTGAAGTGCATTTCTTGGGAAAATCTTCCTTGCCGGGCAAGAGTATTTTGCCAAGAAAAAACGTCGAATGGGCTGTACCGACATCCTTGTAATGCACCATAAAACCCCAAGGCGGTCCGGCAGAAAGGATCCGACCAGAGGGAAGAAAAAAAACAAAGTTACAGGTAATGGCAGGACTAACCACCTTGCCGCAAAACATTTTCAAATTATGCTAT
>ENA-OYEE01000879-OYEE01000879.1-human-gut-metagenome-genome-assembly--contig:-NODE-879-length-9658-cov-5.114756_pt1 | contig 9658 bp, 7 predicted proteins | sample MGYA00243556_ERZ652917 | MGnify/ENA primary metagenome ERZ652917 (study PRJEB26926, sample SAMN06164646) | human gut metagenome | biome: ENVO:00009003; feature: ENVO:2100002; material: ENVO:00002003... | reverse complement strand
TTTCTGCCTGTCTCGTGGGCTCGGAGATGTGTATAAGAGACAGATGTATGACACTTCAAAACGATGTGCTACTTACAAGATTGATAGATTTTTGTATTATATTTTTTCAAGAAACCAGATAATCTTTCAATCTACTTTTCAAAATCTTAAGGGCTCTATATATCTGTGTTTCCACTGTACGGACGGAGATATCCAATTTATCTGCGATCTCTTGGTTCTTGAGTCCACTTATACGACTCAATTTAAAAATGGATTTACATTGATCTGGTAATTCCTCTATCGTATTTTCCGTGATTCGTTCTATCTCAAAAATACTAAGTATCGAATAAGGATCATTATCTTCCACAGCCTCTTGTTTATCCATCTCTGATATTTCATATCGGGGAATGTCAATGGTTCCGGTAGAACTAATTACAGAACCCTGAAAAAATCATTATTTTTAGGTTTGTGCTTAACCTTTTTCCAGCCGTACACAGTAGCGGCATCAGCACAAATTATATCCTTAAATATCACAAAAGGAACTATCACTGAAGTTTTTAAGGCGATTGAAGACCAAAGTGAATATAAATTCTTTTATAATGACAATCAAATCAATTTGAATAAACGAGTTGATGTCAATATCCATGAAGAATCCATAGAACAAGTATTAAACAATGTCTTTAGAGGTACGGATATTACGTATAAGATCGTCAAGAATCACGTAGTACTTACCAACAAGACCATGAAAGATACGGAGTTGCCATCCACCAACCAAAATCGCAAACGGTTAACCGGACAAGTAGTAGGACAAGATGGGGAGCCTCTGATCGGAGTAAACGTTGTAGTGAAAGGTACGACAATCGGATCTATGACCGATATGGACGGAAACTACATTCTAGAGAATGTTCCCTCCAACGCTACCGTTGAATTCTCGTACATCGGCTATCTCCAACAAAGTATCAACGTAGGCAATAAAAGTAACCTCAACGTCACTTTAGCGGAAGACACTCAAAAGTTGGATGAGGTAGTAGTTGTTGGTTACGGTTCCTTCAAGAAAAGAGATTTAACCGGAGCTGTTTCTCAAGTAAAAGGAGACGAGATCTCGAACCTACCGCTTCGCAGCGCCGCCGACGCCTTGCAAGGAAAAGCAGCCGGTGTAACCATAACATCTAGTTCCGGTAGCCCAGGTTCACTCGGTAATGTCCGTATCCGTGGTGTCGGTACTATCAATAATAATGATCCGTTGTATGTAGTAGATGGTCTACCTCAAGGTGATATCGGTTGGTTAAATGCTCGTGATATCGAGAGCATAGAGGTATTGAAAGACGCTTCCGCACAAGCGATCTATGGTGCCCGTGCTGCCAACGGTGTGATCCTAGTATCCACAAAGCGAGGAGCTTCCGGCGAGAGTTACCGAAGCAACATCGAGTTTGATATGAACATTGGTTTCCAAGATGTAGTGAAAACGTATGACATGCTAGACGCCGAAGGTTTCATGGAATATAAGAACCGGGCTTACGCCGCATCCGGGAAAGCCTTGATCGATGATTTCGCCACATCAGAGAAGCGAGAGCAGATCCTTACTTTCCTAGGGAAAAACGGAGGACGATCCGGTACGGATTGGTGGAAAGAGAGTACCCGTAAACCCAAGGAAGCTATCAGTCAGAATTACAACCTAGCTTTCTCCGGAGGTATGAAGAAACTCAGATACCGTGCTAGCTTTGGCTATATGGATCAGCAAGGAATCTTGAAAGGTTCCGACTATGAACGCCTCTCCGGTCGGTTGAACGTAGACTCTGAGGTAACCAAGTGGTTGAACCTCTCCGCAAATGTGAACGTCACGTACGAATCCAGACGCAACCTAGATGAGAATAACTCTTACACAGCAACCGTGTTCAGTACCCTTGCGGCAGACCCAATCACTCCGGTATATCGCGACAACCTAGTGGATATCCCAGATTTCTTGCAAAACCGGATTATGGGTGGTTATGAGCCGACCAATCCTTGGTCTCGCTATACAGGCGTGATTTACTCAAACAAACCGAACACGGTTGGACAGGTAGACCGCTCCGCATTAAATCAATGGCACGGGATCGCCACGAAAAGTAATATCTCCGGAGAAGTCAAGTTGTTACCCTTCTTGACCTTCAAATCCAGTATCGCTCTTGACTTAGTCCGTAACCAAAGCGACTCTTTCCGTCCTTCTTACTATCTGGATGGAGATGAGTACTCCACTTATGCGGGCGCCAGTCGGAGCGTAGCGAATAAAGATTACTGGGTATTCGACAATTACCTAACTTACAATCAAAAATTCGACAAACATGCGGTAACAGCCATGGTCGGTACCTCCGCGGAGAAGGAACGCTACGAAGAGATCTACGCCTATAAAGAAGGACAGGTCAACAACAACCCGAACCAGCAGATCATCAACGCCGGTACCATGAATCCCGCCGCATCAGGCTACTACGCCACGAGTACGCTGAATTCTTATTTCGGTCGTGTATTTTATTCCTTTGACAACCGTTATATGATCACAGCCAATATCCGTTGGGATGGATCCTCTAAATTTGCGGATGGTAATCGCTGGGGTTGCTTCCCCTCTGTATCCGCCGGTTGGAATTTCTCGGAAGAGAGCTTCATGAATAACCTTGAGTGGCTGTCACAAGGTAAGTTAAGAGCAGCTTGGGGTGAGATCGGTAACCAGACTATCTCCTCCGGAGCCTATATGAATACATTCGGAAATGGTAGCTACTACCTCTTCGGTAATCCGTATCAGACGAACTTGTATGCCGGACGTACGCAGGTGGGTAATCCGGATCTGAAATGGGAGACTACTCGCCAACTGGACTTCGGATTGGATTTGGCCTTTTTCCAAGGTTCCTTGAGAGCAACCTTCGACTACTTTGACCGTCAGACAAGTGATATGTTGGTGCAAGTACCCGTGCCCAGTTCACTAGGATTCCCCAACACGCCGTGGATGAATGCCGGTAGCGTAAGCAATAAAGGTTTTGAAGTAACGCTAGGATACGACGGTAAGATCGGGAACGACTTCCAATATCATATCAACGGAAACGTATCCACCTATAAAAATAAGGTAAAAAGCCTAGGCAGTGGAGCGAATATTCCGGGTAAAGGCATCCATCTAGGATACTTCTCCTATACGATGACAGAGCCAGGACAACCGATCGGTTATTTCTACGGATATAAAACCGATGGTGTCTTCCAGACCCAAGAAGAGATCGACAACTACAAGAACAACGGTCAAATGGTAATGCCAAACGCAAAGCCGGGCGACTTAAAGTTCCAAGATTTGAACAAAGATGGTAAACTAGACGACGAAGACCGCACGATGACAGGAAATCCTCATCCAGACTTCACCTTTGGTTTGACCTTAGGCGCAGAATGGAAAGGATTCGACATTTCCGCCTTCTTCCAAGGATCAGTCGGCAACGACATCTTAAACATATTGAAATATGACATCTATTCAGGTACCGGTTGGTACAATGCTCCGAAGGATATATTAACAACCTACTGGAACGGACCGGGTAGTACAAACGAGAACTTCGCAATCGATGCGGATAGCCGCATGAACTTGGAGATGTCCGATTGGTATGTGGAAAACGGTTCTTATGTTCGCTTGAAGAACCTGACAATCGGTTATACGCTTCCGTCCGAATGGACTAAGAAGATCACGATCAACAACCTTCGTTTCTTTGTTGCCGCACAGAACTTATTCACGATCACCGGTTATTCCGGACTAGATCCTGAGATCGGAGAGATCAATAACTCGCCTCTTTACAAAGGCTGTGATATGGGATTCTATCCGCAACCGCGTACATTCATGTTCGGTCTTAGTTTGAAATTATAATCTTAAAATGAATTATTATGAAATCTATAGTTAACATAGGGAAATTACTTGTATCGATCGTATGCGTCGGTGCCCTTACGACAAGCTGTAACAGCGACTTTCTAGACCGCCCGCCATTGGGAACATTGGATGAGGTAACTTATCTGAGTACCAAGGATGCCGGCTACAAACTTTTGGTCAATTGCTATCAGCCCTTACAGGATAGCTGGAACTATCAGGACATGAAATTTGTCATGGGAGATCAATTGAGCGACGACTGCTCCAAAGGCGGCTCTGATGCAGGAGACCGCGTTCGTATCACGGAAATCGCCCGCGGAACACCAATGGCGACTAATCAAGTCTTGTCCGACCTTTGGACTCATCGCTACCAAACAGCGATCTCAGCCTGCAACGTATTCCTATCGCTAATCACACCTGAATCAGAATTGATCGATGATGCCGGAGGCTTGGTCAGCACAGAAACCAAACAGCGATGGATCGCAGAGGCTCAATTCATGCGTGCGTTCTATTACTACGACCTAGCTACAATCTTCCAGAATATTCCACTACTTGACAAGCCCCTGGAAGTCGTCGACAAAAGTACGATCACGAAATCCAGCAAAGAGGAGGTCATGAACTTTATCCTGAAAGACCTGAACACCGCAATCGCCGAACCTAATCTACCTAATGCAAAAAGCCTTCCGACCAGCGAGATTGGGCGAATCACCAAAGAGGCCGCCATGGCTTTCCGTGCTAGGGTATTGATGTTCTACGGCAACTACGGAGAGGCTCTGAAAGACCTGAAGGCAGTTGTCGAATCCGGAAGCTATGAATTAGTAGATGACTACGAGAAGCTATTCAATAGCGCTACAGAGGGCTATATGTCAAAAGAGTCCGTCTTCATCACCCTGCGCTCTTACATTCCTAGCTACACTGGCGGTAGCGTTTGTCCACAAATGAATGTCGGTCGCGGTATTGCCGGCGGATGGGGCGGCGAGTGTCCGACGAAGGATTTGGTAGACGAATATGAGGTAGGCGATCCACGCTTGGTACACACGGTATTGTCATCCGGCGATATATTCGTTAAGAACGATGGTTCCGAAGAGGTACACGACTATTCCGGCTACGACAATTTCCCACAGCAACACAGCCGCAAGCAGTATCCAGACTTCTCCAGACGGCCACTAAACGATTTATTGAACACGGATTGGACCCACTATCACATCCGCTATGCCGATGTATTGCTGATGTACGCTGAGTGCCTGATCGAGACGGGTGGCGACAAACAACTGGCGGCCGACCTGATCAACCAAGTACGTTACCGTGCCTTCGTGACAACCTCCTTGACAGATAGCTACGCTAAATACCGTAAGTTCAATCTCAAGGAGAGCGATCGAGTGACCGAGGATACTTTCAACGCTAAGTATAAAGTGAAAGCTTCCGATGATCTGCGTGCCGCCGTTCGCCACGAACGCCGTATCGAACTTGCAGGCGAGGGATTACGCTTCTACGACTTAATTCGCTGGGGCACCTTCGTATCTACGATGCAGAAATTCGGAAAGACTGATGAGGGCAAGTATTCCGGTGCCGGGACACTCGTCACCGATAAGACATACCCCTACCCGATTCCACAAAGCGAGATCGACTATGTAGGAGGCGCATTAACACAGAACGATAATTATTAATCTTCAATTTTTATAACTGTAGCCCCCCGCAGACAGTCCTTTCTTGTTGTCTGCGGGGGTTTCTATTCACGAAATACCTTAGAAATCCATGAAACGAATCTTATTTCTCCTAACCATCGCCCTCCTAAATTTGGGAAGTGGCCTATGCAAGACACGACAATCGTTAAGAATCATGAGCTACAACATCCGCATCGGGATCGGTATGGACCAACAGACCAATTTGAAGCGAATCGCTGAAGTGATCAACAAGGTCCAGCCGGACTATGTCGGGCTACAAGAGGTGGACAGTGTATGCGAACGCTCTGGATGGATCAACCAATATGCAGAATTGGCACGGTTGACCGGCATGTATCCAATCTTCGCACCCGCCACAGAACGTTCTAAGGGATTATACGGAATCGCCGCACTCTCCCGCAAGAAACCTCGCAGCTACCAATACATACCCCTGCCGGGAAAGGAAGAGCCACGTACCTTCCTTTGTCTCGAATATCCGAACTATACCTTGTGTAACACACATTTCTCGCTCGACCCAGACTCTCGCCTGGCCTCTATACGACTCATCAATGAGACGATGAAAAGCGAAAACAAACCAATCCTGATCACCGGAGACTTCAACATGGAGCCAGACTCTAAAGAATTCAAGGCGATGAAACAAACGTGGAGGCTCTTATCCGACCCTACGTTAGAGACCTACCCCTCGGATCATCCCCGCTTGCGTTTAGATTATATCTTCGGCGACCTAAAGCATGAATTTAGGATTATCAACGACCAAGTGATCGATATCCAGTCGTCCGATCACCTGCCGATCTATATAGACGTGCTATTTTAAGCTTTCTCCCCGGACATCCTCAGAATCCCGAACAATACGAATCTAGAAATTCTTAACGTTGTCCGGGATTTTCATGCAATAAGAATGCTTCCAATTGGTTTTAAGCAAAATATTTCCTAGTTTTGCGCAATAATATACAGAATTAAAATAAACTGGGATATGAAGAATATAATCATTATAGCTAGTTTACTCCTCGGAATGCCGCTTATGGCACAAACCAAGGTGGTAAAAAAGAACGCCGTAAAAGCCAATAATTTCGGAATCACCTACTCGTTACCCAAGACCTCGCTAGTCGTAGACGCCGAAGTGACGAAAGTAACTTGCAAAGTCGGGCCTTACTACCAATATGCCGAGAAATACCTAGGCGTAAAGGATGCGGTCACGGAAGACAAGGTTTATTTCGATCTCGGAAAAATCAGTCTGATCAACCGGGGATTACCCGATGCGGATAATACCTATATCGTAGAATTCAAGCAAGGTACGGTCGCCCCTTACGCTTATCTTACCGAAGATGGATTATTATGCTCGATAAACGCAGAATATACACCAGTTGAATCCGAGCTAGATGCCGCAAAGAAAAATAAAGGCTCCCAACAAAAAGTAACAGACGCTTCCGTTTTCTCGGAGGAATTACTAATGGCAGGCTCCACCGCCAAACAAGCGGAGGTGGCCGCTAAACAAATTTACCGTATCCGGGAAAGCCGTTTGAACATCTTGACCGGCGAGGCGGATAATTTACCTCCCGATGGTGAAGCCATGAAACTGGTGATCCAGCAATTGGAGGAGCAAGAAAAAGCATTAACAAACCTATTCACCGGAATCTTGACCAAAGAAACCGAGCATTATGAGGTAAGCATTATCCCTCACGACAACCTAGACAAAGAAGTATTGTTCCGTTTCTCCAAGCAGCTAGGTATCGTAGACGCTGACGATTTGGGCGGTACCCCTGTCTATATGAACTTGAAAGCGACAGAAAGAGCTCCGATCCTTGATGCCAAGGAAGCCGAGAAGAAAGACAAATCATTGAAAGGAATCGTCTACAATGTTCCGGGAAAAGCCAGCATAGAAATACTAATGAACAAAAAAACACTCTACAAAGGAGAGGCCCAAATCACTCAATTCGGAACACGGGAAGGATTAGCCCCTGTTATGTTTGAGGATAAGAAAGCCCCTGTCAAGGTTCTTTTCTATCCGGAAACCGGCGCCATAAAGCAAATTATTCAATAAGTATAAACTAATATTATCTAAAACACATGTTACAAGGACAACCTAAAGGTCTCTATGCCCTAGCACTCGCGAACACGGGCGAACGCTTCGGTTATTACACGATGCTTGCGATTTTCACACTATTCTTGCAAGCGAAATTCGGCTATACGGCCGCTGAGACATCAACGATTTTCGCTAGCTTCTTAGCGTTCGTGTATTTTATGCCATTGATTGGCGGTATGATGGCCGATAAGTTCGGTTATGGAAAGATGGTTACCTCGGGTATCATCATCATGTTTGTCGGTTATCTTTTATTAGCCATCCCAACAGATGCCGCCTCGGGAAAAATCATGATGTTCGGCTCGCTAGCGCTAATCGCTTGCGGTACCGGATTATTTAAAGGTAACTTACAAGTGATGGTAGGTAATCTTTATGATGCCCCGGAATATAGAAGTAAACGTGACCAAGCCTTTAGTTTGTTTTATATGGCGATTAATATCGGTGCCATGTACGCACCTACGGCTGCCACTAAAATGACAGACTGGATGTTGGGTAAGTACAACCTTTTCTACGAGTCACAAATTCCGGCACTCGCTCACCAATTCTTAAACGGAACCATCTCCGCAGAGAACAAAGAGGCACTCGCCGCTCTGCAAAGCGCACAAGGTTTCACCGGCGATATGGCTACGTTCTGTTCCACGTATATCGAGAAGTTGTCTGAGGCATATAACTATGGATTCGGTGTGGCTTGTATCTCATTGATCATATCGATGGCTATCTATATGGGATTCCGTTCTACCTTTAAGCATGCGGATGTCAACACCAAACAGGCACAGGCTTCCCACGCTCCGCAAGAGGAATTGTCACCCGCCGAGACGAAACAACGTATCACCGCCTTGCTGCTGGTATTCGCCGTGGTATTGTTCTTCTGGATGGCTTTCCATCAGAATGGTCTGACGATGACGTTCTTCGCTCGCGACTATACGGCCAACCAAGTGACCGGACTGGATCGTATCGGCTTTGATGTGATTAACTTAACATTATTGGTTATCGCCGTGTATGGAGGATTCGCTATCGCACAATCCACAACGAGCAAAGGCAAGACGATCGCCGGCATCGTGACCGTGGCCGCATTAGCCGCTCTAGGTATCAAATATATGGCTCTGCCGGAAACCGTAACGATCCTTCCGCAGACCTTCCAGCAATTTAACCCGTTCTTCGTGGTTGTATTGACTCCGGTATCGTTGGCGATCTTTGGTTATCTGGCTAATAAGAAGAAAGAGCCGTCCGCTCCTCGTAAGATCGGATTGGGTATGATGATCGCCGCTTGCGGTTTCTTGATCTTAGCGATCGGTTCTATGGGCTTGCCTACACCGGACGCTTTAGCGGCAGATAGCAAATTGCAGGTATTGGTTTCTCCGAACTGGTTGATCTCGACTTATCTGGTATTGACCTTCGCCGAATTATTGCTTTCTCCGATGGGTATCTCTTTCGTATCCAAAGTGGCTCCTCCTAAATACAAAGGTATGATGATGGGTGGTTGGTTCGTGGCTACGGCTATCGGTAACTATCTGGTCGCTATCATCGGTTATTTGTGGGGAAGCATGCAATTATGGATGGTATGGAGCGTGTTGATCGTTCTTTGCTTACTGTCTGCGTTGTTCATGTTCTCTATCATGAAGAAACTGGATAAAGTGGCTTGACAATTGAAAATTGAGAATTGAAAATTAGAGGATGAGGAAGTCGTATACATATCGTTCGCAGGCACTCCGTTTCAGAAGATGGAGCCGGAAGGCGTATGCGGCTTTCATCAGTATACAGAGGGCTGTTACGATCGGACAATTATCCTTTTCCGTAGCCGATCGCTTCGAGAAAAAGAACCAGTCTTTACATACCGGTATCGGTACGTTCACGGACGGATTTTTCGAAGAGGATGACGAGGAGAGGGAGAATACCGAGGAGAACAAACGGAGCCTCGCGGTATCGCATGGACTGTTTACGGCATTACTCCCGGTATTGGTATCAAATGAGATCGCTCATCCGGCTCATCGTGTAGCTCCTGTCTCTTATACACATCTGACGCTGCCGACGATATGCAGTGTGTAGATCTCG
>ENA-OYEE01000834-OYEE01000834.1-human-gut-metagenome-genome-assembly--contig:-NODE-834-length-9956-cov-6.132916_pt1 | contig 9956 bp, 5 predicted proteins | sample MGYA00243556_ERZ652917 | MGnify/ENA primary metagenome ERZ652917 (study PRJEB26926, sample SAMN06164646) | human gut metagenome | biome: ENVO:00009003; feature: ENVO:2100002; material: ENVO:00002003... | reverse complement strand
AGATCTACACACTGCATATCGTCGGCAGCGTCAGATGTGTATAAGAGACAGGTATTCCACATCCAAAAAGTCTTGAAGAATCAGTTCCTTCTTCGGATAATTTGCCGTGATATCCACGGTTAAAAAGTCGTTAGCCGGTTGCTTGCCACTTTCGCATCCCGTTATCAGGAACAGGATCATCGCAAAGATTGTGAGTATAAGTTTCATGGTAGTATGTTTTTAAAGGTGTCCCTTTAGCAAACATATGCTTTTCTCACTGTCAGAAAAATATTTTATACATCTATTTTCGTGAATGTGTTGTTTAACATTATCTTTGCAAGTCAATGAACGTGAATATGGAAGATGATTTTGATATAAGGGATGCCCGGATGCCGGAAAACGAGCGAGAGTACGAGAACGTGCTTCGGCCGCTTTCGCTCCGTGACTTCAGCGGACAGGCGAAGGTGGTGGAGAACCTGAAGGTGTTCGTCATGGCTGCCCGCATGCGTAAGGAGGCGCTGGATCATGTGCTTTTGCATGGACCTCCCGGGTTGGGAAAGACGACGTTGTCGAATATTATAGCGAACGAGTTGGGGGTTGGTTTCAAGGTCACGTCGGGGCCGGTGCTGGATAAGCCGGGAGATCTGGCCGGGGTATTGACCTCGCTGGAGAAGAACGACGTGCTTTTTATCGATGAGATTCACCGGTTGAGCCCGATCGTGGAGGAATACCTGTATTCCGCTATGGAGGATTACCGGATCGATATCGTGATCGATAAAGGACCAAGCGCTCGCTCGATACAGATCGATTTGGCTCCGTTTACATTGATTGGCGCTACGACCCGTAGCGGCTTGCTGACTAGTCCGCTGCGTGCCCGTTTCGGCATCAATATGCACTTGGAGTATTATGATATGGAGACGCTGACGAAGATCGTGCTCCGTAGTGCTAATATCTTGAATGTAAAATGTGAGTTGAACGCCGCTAGAGAGATCGCTTCCCGTAGCCGGGGTACGCCTCGTATCGCCAACGCTTTATTGCGCCGTGTGCGTGATTTCGCTCAAGTGAAGGGGAACGGAGATATCGATAAGGCGATAGCTTGCTTCTCTTTGGAGGCGTTGAATATAGATCGGTATGGCTTGGATCAGATCGATAATAAGTTGCTGACGACGATCATTGATAAATTCCAGGGAGGCCCGGTCGGATTAACGACGATCGCCACGGCTTTGGGCGAGGACCCCGGAACGCTAGAAGAAGTGTACGAGCCTTTCTTGATCAAAGAGGGCTTTATCAAACGCACGCCCCGTGGCCGTGAGGTCACCGATTTAGCTTATACCCATCTGGGACGTAGCCGGGTGGGGGAACAAGGTTCTTTATTTGATTAGACAGATACGATATGGCAGGAGGAATGAAGCGGCTCGCTAAAGAGACAGCCGTTTATGGATTGAGTAGTATAGTGGGGCGTTTCCTGAATTGGATGTTGGTGCCGATGTACACACGTGTGTTGGCCGGGACAGGGGATTATGGGATCGTGACGAATTTATATGGTTGGACAGCCCTGTTGCTGGTCTTGCTTACTTATGGCATGGAGACGGGGTTCTTCCGTTTCATCAATAAGAAAGAGGAGCAAGAGCCGATGCGGGTGTATGCTTCCGTGCTGTATTGCTTGCTGGGAAGTTCGGCGCTGTTTAGCGTAGCGGTTTTCGCCTTATTACCATCTATTAGTGCCGGCTTGGGATATGGCGACCATCCGGAGTATATCGGGATGATGGCGGGTATCGTGGCGGTAGACGCTTTTTGTTGCATTCCGTTCGCTTATCTTCGGTATAAGGGGAAAGCATGGCGTTTCGCCGGGATTAAGTTGCTGAGTATTTTCTTGAATATTATCTTGAATATATTCTTCTTGATCACTTGTCCGTGGTTGCATACGCACTATCCGGAGGCGATAAGCTGGTTCTATCGTCCGGATTATGGGGTAGGCTATGTATTCGTGGCGAACGTGTTTACGACACTGATAACCTTATTGCTTTTGATCCCGGATATCTTGCCGGGCATACGGGCGAAAGTAGACGGAACGGTATTGAAACAAATCTTGCGTTATTCCTTCCCGATCCTCATTCTAGGTATTGCCGGTATCTTTAACCAGACGGCAGATAAGATCCTGTTTCCATTCTTGTTTGATGATAAGGAGTACGCGAATGAGCAATTGGGTATATACGGCGCATGCTTCAAGATCGCCGTGGTGATGGTGATGTTCACGCAGGCTTTCCGGTATGCCTATGAGCCGTTTATTTTCGCTAAAAACAAGAGCGATGATAATAAGAAAGCCTACTCGGAAGCGATGAAATATTTCATCATATTCGCCTTGTTTATCTTCCTCGGGGTAATGTTCTATATCGATATCTTGAAGTACTTTGTCGGGCCGGCCTATTATCCCGGATTACGGGTGGTGCCGATCGTGATGCTGGGCGAGTTGTTCTTCGGTATTTATTTCAACCTCTCCTTATGGTATAAGCTGATCGACCAGACACGATGGGGCGCCTATTTCTCCACGATCGGATGTGTGGCCACGGTCTCTATTATCTTGCTGTTCGGTCCCTCGTACGGTTATATGGCTTGTGCGTGGGCATCGTTCTTTTGTAATTTATTGATGATGCTTTTATCCTATTTTGTAGGACAAAAGAAATTCCCGATCGAGTACGACTTGAAATCCGCGTTTCTTTATTTCGGAGTGGCGACGGTGTTATACGTGGCAGGCATGGCACTGCCGATACAGTCTGAATGGCTCCGGTTGGGATACCGCACGATCTTATTAGGCGTATTCATCGCATTTATGGTTAAAAGGGATTTACCTTTACGAGAACTCCCGTACGTAGGACGTTTCTTTCGTTAATCGGTAGGTTCGGAGGGTTTGGACGGCGTGGCGATTGGCATCGTGATAACGAAGCGTGAGCCTTTCGTATAAGACGGATCTGTCTTTATCTTACCGTTTAGCCGGTTAACGATCAAGCGACATAGGTAAAGCCCCAGGCCAGAGCCGGGAATGAAATCATTGGTCTTCGTGAAACGCTCGAATATCCATTCCTGTTTGTCTTGAGGGATGCCGCAACCCGTATCTGTTACCGACAAGGTCACTAAATTGGCTCCGCTATCCAGATGGTATGAAAGCGTGATGCTTCCTTTCTCCGTGAATTTATTCGCGTTTGCCAGCAGATGCGAGATGATCAAACTGAAATAAGCACGGTTGGTCAAGATCATATCATTCTCCTTATCGCCTTCCACCACATAGTTGATCTCCGGCTTCTCTTGATATTTCTTTACCTGTTGCATCTCATGTAAACAAAGCTCATGGATACGTGTGGGAACAAGAGGAAGGGAATCATTGCCGCTATCGAGCTGGGCGATCTCAAGGAGATTGTTCAGCATGGAAGTCAAGTGGTAACAGTTTTCATAGATAATACGGCTGAAAGCCTGTTTCTCGTCCATGGAGATATCGTCGTTGGTGATGAGTTCCGAGAAACCGTTGATTGCGTTTAAGGGAGTCCGTATCTCATGAGACATATTCCGGATGAAGGCGGTCTTCATCTCCTCGCTTTCTTGTGCTTTCTGGTTCGCTATCAAGACCAGCTCGTTAGACTTCTGCAATGCCCGATAGAGGGATCTCATTTTGCCTAGCCGGAAAAAGATATAGAACACGGCGCATAAAGCTAGAAGCAATAAGGATATATACAGGTAATTCTCTTTCTTGCTTTTCTGTAATTCCAATTCCAATGATCTCTTTTCGATCACCAACTCGTTCGCCCCTTTCTCGATCTCCAGATTTTCCATTTTCTTCCTGAGTTCTTGCATACGTAAGGTGTCTAGCAATACAGCGTATTCCTTGGATGTCTCATAGGCTTCCTTGTACATCCGGAGGCTGTCGTAAGCGGCAGCTTTCGCGGACACATAGGCGATTACATGTTCCTTGTAAAGCGGTATCTGTTTGGAGAAATTGATCAAAGAGTCACTGAACTCAATGAATTTCTTATAGTCCTTAATACCTAGGTAATAATTCGATGAGGTGTAGTAGAGCTCATACTCCGGGGCGGCGCTAGCTGATTCCGGATAAGCCTTCAGCAGATTCATGAACTTACGGTAATAAGAGGTCGCCAAATCCTTTCCAATAGCCTCGGCGCTAATGGCAAGGTTTGAATAAGCGCTTAATAATTGACGTTTGTTGACTGCGTAAGGACGTTTCCTCATCTCCGGGATGTTAGAGTAACCTAAGATCGTATTTAGGTAACGGGTAGCATATTGTCCTCGTTCTTGAGAGTCACTCGCATAAGCGCATAGCATGAAATAGGTGTTAGGCAAGAAATTGTACGCATATCGTAGGGGCAGTTTTTCCGCCTCGGCCAGAACATTGTCGAAATATTCTCTTCCTTGCTTAAAGTCCTCCTTAAGCATATTTTCTTCCATAATGCTGTTGCTGACAGCCATACCAAGTATATAATTGCAGGCTATTTTCTCGTAGGGAGATAATTTATCAGGTTCTTCCAGCTTGAATAGGCAATTCATGAGGACTTTCTTTCTCGGTTCACCGGATGTGTAGAATATGACGCGCGTATCTTGGATCATTTTCATGAACGATACGAGGCTGGTTCTGGCTTCTCCTTTTAGCTCCTGCTCGGCCTTGGCGATGTAGACATTTGCGCTATCGGTTTGGTCCGTGTTGATATAATGCCGGAGAATCTCGGTCAACGCCGCTTCCTTATAGTAATTGTCATTCGCTTTTAAGGCTTCCTGATAGAGTTGTTTAGCGTTTACTAATATGTCATCGTTTCGTGAGATGTCCATTAAATTGGTAAGGATTTCCAATCTTGAGCGTTCGGAGGTTGCTTTTTGCAAGGCGTTTTTGAGTGAGTCTGGCGTGGTCGTTTGAGATGAAACGACAAAGGACATAAACAATAAGCATAAAAGCATTAGATATCGTTTCATACAAATAGGATCTCTTGTTGTTGTATTGTAAATGCAAATATACGTAATCTCACCATAAAAAAGCTATTAAATAGTTAGAAAAACAAACAATTGGAATATCTTTGCATAAATATGGGACAAGATTAATACCGCATGGAAAAAGGATTGCTACATAAACAGATTATGGATTTTTTCGTCCGTAATTTTGATGTCCGGCAGGAAAAGGAAGATGAGCTGGAGACGATAGAATCCATTAAAAAGGGGATAGAGTTTAAGGGGACGAACTTATGGGTACTTATTTTCGCTACGTTTGTCGCTTCTCTCGGGTTAAATACCAACTCTACGGCAGTGATCATTGGCGCGATGTTGATCTCGCCGCTGATGGGACCGATCATGGGATTCGGCTTGGGATTGGGTATCTCCGATTTCGACTTGATCAAGCGATCGTTCCGTAATTTTGCCACGGCTACGGTCTTCAGCGTAATAACGTCTACCTTGTATTTTCTTATTTCACCGATCAGTGAGGCCCAAAGCGAGTTGCTTGCCCGTACGCAGCCCACGGTATACGACGTGTTGATCGCTTTCTTTGGCGGTCTGGCCGGAATCGTGGCGAGCTCTACGAAAAGCAAGGGAAACGTGATCCCGGGTGTGGCTATCGCTACGGCGTTGATGCCTCCGCTTTGTACGGCGGGATTCGGTTTGGCGAGTGGTAATTTATATTACTTTTTCGGCGCTTTCTATCTGTATTTTATCAATACGGTATTTATTAGCTTGGCTACTTATGTGGTAGTACGTTTATTGAAGTATCCGAAGAAAGTATTCCTGGATAAGCAACGGGAAAAGATCGTGACCCGTTACGTCGGTATTATCGTGTTTTTCACGATCGTACCCAGCCTTTTCTTGAGTTATAACTTGATCCGTAGCAGTTATTTTAATGAGAGGGTACGAACGTTCGTCACCGAAGAGCTGAGTTTCCCGAATACGCAAATATTGAGTAAGGCGATTACGGATACAAGCGAGAAGAAAGAGGTAAAAGTGGTGTTGATCGGACAAACCGTACCGGACGAGATGATCGCGAACGCAAAAGCCAAGATGCCAAAATACGGATTGAAAAATGTCCATTTGATCGTACAGCAGGGCTTTGGCCAGGAAGCGACGGATATCAACGAGCTGAAGAGCCTGTTGATGCAGGATTTGTATAAGAATAGCGAAGAGGTGCTGCGTGTGCAAACCATCCAGATCGATTCTTTAAAACGGCAGGTTGACAAATACCAGAGTTATGGGCGTCTGACATCCGAGTTGATCCCGGAAATGAAAGTGTTGTTTCCCTTTGTGGTAGAGGCTTCTTGCTCGCATACCTATATCGTGAATACGGAGACGGCGAAACCAGATACGGTCATGCTGGTTTATCTGAAGAGTAAGACGAAGGTGAAAGAGGTTGAGCGTAAAAAGATTACAGAATGGTTGTCGGCCCGTGTCGAGGTAAAAAACATTAAGTTACTAATCGAATAATTTAGACTAATAAGAGAAGAATGAAGTTGATGAAAAGAGTGTGGGCGGCTTTGTTGCTTTTAGCCGCTTCCGGCCAGTTATATGCCGATGAGGGCATGTGGGTGCTGAAGGAATTGAATAAGCAGAATTTGGCGAGAATGGCCGAGTTGGGTTTTACCCCATCCTATGATCAGTTGTATAGTGAGACGGATCCTTGCGTGGCGAACGCCGTGGTAATCTTCGGTGGCGGATGCACGGGTATTACGGTTTCGGACGAGGGCTTGATCTTTACGAACCACCATTGTGGTTTCGGTTCTATCCAGCAATTGAGCAGCGTGGAACATGATTATTTGAAGGATGGTTTTGTATCCCAAAGCAAGCAAGAGGAGTTGCCGGTCCCGGGTTTGTCGGTACGTTATCTGAAAGAGACGGTAGACGTGAGCGATCGTATTAACAGCCAGATCGCCGGTATAGAGGACGAGTTCCAGCGTTTATCCGCCGCCGATTCTATCGGTCGTGTGATTTGTGACTCTGTGGGTAATAGTGAGTTCCAGGCAGCCGACGTGGTTCCTTTCTATAACAATAACAAGTATTTCTTGGTCGTATATGACGTATTTCGTGACGTGCGCATGGTGTTCGCTCCGCCTAGCTCTATCGGTAAGTTCGGTGGGGATACGGACAACTGGATGTGGCCCCGCCATACCGGTGATTTTTCCGTGTTCCGTGTGTACGCCAACGCGGATAATAAACCGGCGGAATACAACGCGGATAATAAGCCTTATACCCCGAGATATGTAGCGGAGGTGTCTATGCAAGGTTATCAAGATAAGGATTATGCCATGACAATCGGTTTTCCGGGAAGCACGGATCGTTATTTGTGTTCTTGGGGCGTGCAACAGCGTATCGAGAATAGTAATAAGCCCCGTATCGAGGTGCGTGGCATCAAGCAGGGCATCTGGAAAGAGGCTATGTCGGCTAGCGACGCCGTACGTATCAAATATGCCTCCAAATATGCGGGAAGCTCTAATTACTGGAAGAACTCGATCGGTATGAATAAAGGATTGGCGAATCTAAACGTGATCGAACGTAAACGTGCGGAGGAGACGGCCTTCGCTGATTGGGTAGCGAAAGATCAAGCCCGGGGCGCTAAATATGGCGAGGTCTTGAATTTGTTGGAAAAAGGATATACCTCGACCAATAAGTATAGGGAGGCGTTGACCTATTTGAATGAGGCGTTTTCCAGTGGAGCGGAGATTATTCGTTTGGCTCGTATGGTGCAATCGGTGGATATAAACGGAGCTACTCCGGAAGAGATTACTGTCTTTTTAGAGGATCGTATCCAACCGTTCTTCAAGGATTACGAACCGTCTTTGGATCAGAAGGTATTGGCCGCGATGATGAAGATCGCGAAAGAACGTGTATCTTCGGAGTTCTTGCCGGATATTTATACGAGCATTGATAAGAAGTATAAAGGAAATTATGAGAAATATGCGGCGGATGTATTTAAGAAGACTTCCTTATTGTCGTACGACAAGATCGCCGAGATGTTGAGAAATCCGAAGCAATATGAGAAATTGAGAAAAGATCCGGCGGCGGAACTGAGCTTGTCCGTATTGGTGTCTATCTTCCAGTTACAGCAGTTGATGGGCGATGCGGAGTATGATATCGCTAAGGGAGAACGGTTGTATTTCGCTGGCTTGAAGGAGATGTATCCGGAGAAAGCTTTGTCTTCCGACGCTAATTTCACAATGCGTTTAAGCTATGGTTCTATCGGAGGGTATCGTCCTTATGATGCCGCATGGTACAATTATTACTCAACGGATAAAGGTATCCTAGAGAAAGAGGACCCGACGAGCGATGAGTTCTGGGTACAACCGGAGATACTGGATCTGGTTCGTAGCCGTGATTTCGGACCTTACGCGAATGAAAAAGGGGAGTTGCAGCTGTGCTTCCTCTCAAACAATGATATCACTGGTGGTAATTCCGGTAGCCCGGTATTCGATAAAAACGCCCGTTTGATCGGACTTGCTTTCGACGGTAACTGGGAGGCGATGAGTGGTGATATCGCTTTTGAACCGGATTTGCAACGTTGTATCGGCGTAGATATCCGCTATGTCCTTTTCATGATCGATAAATGGGGTAAATGCCCAAGGTTGATTGAAGAGTTGAGGCTCGTTCGATGAGAGAAAAAAGAGATGGGTATCCGTGATTTCTGTGGATGCCCATTCTAAGGAGCTAATAATGCCCATTGTAAGGTGCTTTGAATGCCTATTCTAACAACCTTACGATGGGCATTGTAATATCCTATACGATAGGAAAGTTCTAAATGCCTAATTTAGACTTGATTGCCTTTGGTATCGCATCCTTATGTACCATGATATAAATCGTCTTGGCACGGACAAAACTATCGGACATGTTCAAGTATCCGCCGAAAGTATTACGCTCGGTTCCCCAAGAGTTCTTCGTGATATAATATTTCGTTCCGTTCTGATCCTTGGCGATGCCGGTAAGGTGCATCAAATGGTCATCAGTCGTGACGAACGCCTCGAAGCCTTCTTGACGGACCTGCGGGGTGACGTTTACTTCCGGGAAAGGTTTCTCGAATTTGTAGACTTCCTCCAAACGTTCCTTCTCGTCCATTTTCTCAAAGCGAGCACGGTCGGTAGTAGAGTAATCATCTACTTTCTTCACCTCCGGGTTGATAGCTACACCGTTCTTGAAAGAGAAACCTTTCTCGCTCACGTCGCCATCCCAGCATACCGTGTAACCATTATTTAAAGCATAATCCGCGACTTGCATCATCTCATCCAACGGGAGGTTGTACATTTGCGCATGCTCCCAGTTATCGGGAACCTCTACCTCGAATTTCTGGTAATACGGATGATGCGTGAAGCTTGTCAGCTCGATATAATCGTCCATATTCAACCCTAGGGAGGCGGCGAATGTCTTCGGGGTATATTCCTTGCCTTGATAAGTGAATTTCTCCGGAAGCTTGCCTAGGTAGGTATCGAATAGGTTATCGATTAGTTTGTAATATTCCGGGCTGCGTTTCTTCATGTCCACGGCTGTCGTTGCGATCGCCTTGATGTATTTTACCATCTCGGCATGATTGTGCCGGTCGGAATCGTAGTTGATACCCGAGTACACCTCTTCCGGAACGATACCTACTTGGTTGAAAGCGTTCATGAAGGTGTGAGAGAGACTTCCTTGACCGATATTACCTCTGCCTTGGCGGACGTAATTATCCTGCAACTGGTTCATGTATTTCTGGCGGACGATAAACATCTCGGAGAGATCGTACGTCCCTTTTCCCATACGGAGTAATTCCGACTCCATGAAAGAGGTCGTGGCGAAGCACCAACAGGTTCCCGTGGATGCTTGATTCTTGACTGGCGTGGCGGGTACCTTTACTACATCCGTAAATTGGTAGCCTTGGGCGAATGTGCTCAAGGAACCTAGCGCTAAGGCGCATGATAGAATGAATGTTCTCCTGTCTCTTATACACATCTCCGAGCCCACGAGACAGGCAGAAA
>ENA-OYEE01000833-OYEE01000833.1-human-gut-metagenome-genome-assembly--contig:-NODE-833-length-9963-cov-5.111526_pt1 | contig 9963 bp, 7 predicted proteins | sample MGYA00243556_ERZ652917 | MGnify/ENA primary metagenome ERZ652917 (study PRJEB26926, sample SAMN06164646) | human gut metagenome | biome: ENVO:00009003; feature: ENVO:2100002; material: ENVO:00002003... | reverse complement strand
ATGGAATATATTTTAATATTTATAGCGGCCGTATTCGTCAACAACGTCGTATTGGCTCAATTTCTGGGAATCTGTCCGTTCCTGGGTGTATCCAAGAAGGTGGAGACCGCCGCAGGTATGGGAGCGGCGGTAACGTTTGTGCTAACGCTCTCAACAATCGTCACTTTCCTTGTACAGAAGTACCTGCTTGATCCTTTTGGATTGGGCTTTATGCAGACGATCAGTTTCATCCTAATCATCGCAGCCTTGGTGCAGATGGTAGAGATCATCTTGAAGAAAGTATCTCCTGCGCTTTATCAAGCATTGGGCGTATTTCTCCCGCTGATCACAACGAACTGCTGTGTATTGGGTGTAGCTATTCTCGTAATCCAAAAAGAGTATAATTTATTGGAATCTGTGGTATATGCTATCTCGACCGCTATTGGATTTGCGCTAGCTTTGATTATCTTCGCGGGTATTCGGGAGCAACTAGCCATGACGCATGTTCCGGAAGGCATGAAAGGCACTCCTATCGCCTTGATAACGGCCGGTTTGCTAGCTATGGCTTTTATGGGATTCTCGGGTATCGTATAACAAACTTATCTAAATGAACACTAGAATGAAAAAGAAGATTTTAGTAGCGGGCGGAACCGGTTATATCGGCTCACACACCACAGTAGAATTGCAGAACGCCGGATATGAGGTAGTCATTATCGACGATTTGTCAAACTCGAATATCGAGGTGCTCGATGGTATCGAGAAAATCACGGGCATCCGTCCGGAGTTTATCCAATTGGATCTAAAGGATAAGGAAGGTACTCGCAAGGCATTGGAAGCTCATCCGGGCATCAAAGGCATTATCTTGTTCGCCGCTAGCAAGGCGGTAGGAGAATCCGTACAGCAGCCATTGAAGTATTATCGCAATAATATTGTCACTTTGGTGAACTTGTTGGAGATGATGCCTGAATTCAATATCGAAGGCATCGTATTCTCTTCCTCTTGTACGGTATACGGACAACCGGACCCGGAGAACTTGCCGGTAACCGAGAATGCCCCGATCAAACCCGCTATGTCTCCTTATGGAAACACGAAGCAGATCAACGAGGAGATTATCCGGGATACGATCCACGCAGGAGCGCCTTTCAAGAGTATCATCTTGCGCTACTTCAACCCGATAGGCGCTCATCCGAGCGCAGAGATCGGCGAGTTGCCGAATGGTGTTCCCCAGAACTTGATCCCGTACTTGACACAGACGGCTATGGGTATCCGCAAGGAACTAAGCGTATTCGGCGATGATTATGATACAGCAGACGGTTCTTGCATCCGTGACTATATCAATGTCGTAGACTTGGCGAAAGCACATGTAATCGCTATGGACCGTATGCTTGAGAATAAGTCTGATGAGCATATCGAGATATTCAACCTAGGTACCGGCAATGGTGTTTCTGTCCTTGAACTGATCAATACCTTCGAGCAGACAACAGGCGTTAAGGTTCCGCACAAGATCGTGGGCCGTCGTGAAGGGGATATCGAGAAGGTATGGGCCAATCCGGAGCACGCGAATAAGGTATTAGGCTGGACCGCCAAGGAGACTTTAGCCGACACCCTGCAATCCGCATGGAACTGGCAGAAACGTTTGAGAGAACGTGGCATCCAGTAAATAACACAAAAAAAGAGGCCGTATCTGATAGCGCTTAGCTAAGATACGGCCTTTTTTATATCCTTATATCTACAAGTACTTCTCTAAGATCTCAAGAACCTTCCCGAAATCGATCGGCTTAGCGATATGCTCATTCATTCCGGATTCTTTACACAACTTGATGTCTTCCGCAAATGCGTTCGCAGACATGGCTACTATCGGCATGGACTTGATATCCGGACGTTCTAATGCCCGAATATGGCGAGTAGAGTCGTACCCGTTCATGACCGGCATCTGGATATCCATAAATACCAAGTCATAATATCCCGGACTAGAGTTTTTTACCATATTCACCGCGACAAGGCCATTTTCCGCCTCCTCTACCACCGCACCGGCCTCTTCTAGCAACACAGTCGCTATTTCCCTATTCAAGCTATTATCTTCCACCAGCAAGATCCGCTTACCCTCAAAGTTACCGAAAGGATATTGAGGCTTCTCCGTCTCTTCCTCTTTTTTCTCTTGCTTGATAGCGAAACTTTTCATCAAATAAAATAACTTGGATTTCATCAACGGCTTACTTATGAATCCATCGACACCGGCTCGTTGGGCTATTTCCTCAAAATGCGGACAATCATAAGCGGAAAGAATAATGATCGGAATATCCCGGCCAACGACTTTTCGGATACGGGTAGCGGTCTCGATCCCATCCATTCCCGGCATTTTCAGATCAAGGATAACGGCAAAATAGTCATCATTAAGATGATGTGCCCTCTCTACTTTCCCGATAGCCTCCTCACCAGAAATGGCATACTCGCCTTTCATACCGATCTCGTTAATCCTCATACATGCGTTCTCGCAACACACGATATCATCGTCTACCACGAGAACCGGTAAATCCCTTAAATGATCATCCTCAAAGCACCCTTGATCCTGCAATTTCAACTGCATCGTAAATGTAAAAACGGAACCTTTGCCATATTCACTCTCCACCTGAATCTCACCATTCATCATATGAGCGATATTACGGCTTATCGCCATGCCTAAGCCGGTTCCTTGTATATTCCGCTGGGTTGCGTCTTCCGCACGTTCAAATGGCTCGAAAACCTTGTGTAAGAAATCCGGCTTTATCCCGATACCATTGTCTATAACCGTAACCTCAAATAAACCATAATTACCATTTTTAATTGGCTTCTCCCGTATCTCAAGTGTTATTTTCCCATAGTCCGGCGTATACTTTATGGCGTTCGACAGCAAATTCAACAATACTTGCTGAATCCGTTGCACATCGCCAATCAGCTTTTCATGTTTGACTTGAAACAAGTGAACCCGGAAATCCTGAAACTTCTGACTGACCGAAGTCTGAACCATAGTAATTACGCTTTGCAATAACTCGCCCATATCGAACTCCTCGTCTGTCAGCAAAATATGTCCGCTCTCTACCTTAGACATATCCAAGACCTCATTGATCAAGTTCAATAACAATTTGGAAGAAACCATAATCTTCTTCAAGCAATCCACTATACGCTCCCGATCGTCGATATGCATACTGGCGATAGTGGTCATACCGATAATGGCATTCATCGGAGTACGTATATCATGGCTCATACGGGATAAGAAATCCGATTTAGCCTGATTTGCCGATTTAGCCACTTGTAGGGCATCTTGAAGTAATTGCCTTTGCCGCTCTTCCTCACGAACCTCCATAATATCGGTCCGGGTCAAAAGAAGTATATTCCTCTCCTTATCGAAAAAGCTAAAACGCATCTTCTTATCCCTAAAAACGCCATTCTCCATCACCTGACAGAACAAGACATACTCATGGGAATTTTGTAAGACAGATAAGACATGATCTAGGGAAAGATTTCGGGTTAACTCATCTCGCTGATCCTCCGGCACATATTTATGGTGGAACTCGGCTACCTCTTTTTCATAGTCATTACTCGCTATCGGGGGGACCGGCGTCCCACTTTCACGATTGGAAGTATACATGACATAGCTATTCGTGTTTGCCTCTATATAAACGACATAATCATACTCAGTCTGAACGGCAGCCTCTACGATCTGTGCCTTGCGACAATGATTCACATAGCGGCTGAAAAGAATGACACGATCCGGAATTCCACTCTCATCTTTCAAGATACGAATAAAAGCCTCATGCCACTCAAAACCAAACAAATCATTACAGAAACGCATGTCGAACTTCTTATTCGCTACGCCGCTAGCCGCCATTTGCCGCAATGAATTCAAGGATAAGATCTCCTCCCATTTCCCTAAATCCGCAGGATATACATATTCTTGAATGTAAGTCTGGCAAAGTTCTGTATAATCCAAACATTCTCCTTCCCTTTCGGGAGTCATCGAATCTTTGATTATCTCAACCTTTTCATTACCTAATGTGACGATCCAAAGCGTATCGACTAGCTCGTTTACACCACAGAGTAGTTCTTCCAAATTTAAAGTAGTATTTGTCATTTTCAATGATATAGATTTAATTAAGAGGAATAGAGATCCTATGATTTTGAGAGTATTTCATCGAGCCTCCCTCTCCAATCCTCTCCATTCAAAGGCTGATAGGTATGGAACCCTAGTTCCTGCCCCACTACGATATTATTCTTACCATCATCTACAAATAATGTTTCCTCTGGCCTGATTCCTGAATCCAAGACCATGCGATCAAAAATTTCACGATCCGGCTTCGTGATACCGATCTCATAAGAGAGATACAATTTATCGAAATAATCATTTAATGGACGGCCCGCCGGCGTAAACTCTTTTGTCTGTGCCCATTCAAGCTGTATGATCGGATTTGTATTGCTCAATAAATAGACTTGATATCTCTCACGGAGTTTCAATATGTAGTCCAATTTATATTGGGGAACGCCGCCAATGAAGCCAAACCAAGCCCAACAAATATCCTCATAAGAAAGGTCTTTACCCGTATGCTTCCGTAAATAGCGACAAAACTCCTCTACTCCGATCTTTCCGGTCTCCAAATCTTGAAAAACCCCTTTTTGTTCGTAAGGATCTATCAATCCATCGGCATCTTTGACCCCGATCTCTATTAAACGGCGAACAGGTTCATCCCGGTCCAAATCTATGATAACGCCCCCCAGATCGAATACTATATTTTTTATTTTACCCATTGCGATACTATTTAAGTCCCAAAGATACAATTTATTCCGTATATCTAGGTTACAAGAATAAAAAAGGGTATAATCTTCAACGATTATACCCCAATCCAAAGCTATATTTATGTATATAAGACTTAATCCAATTTATGGATCACCAAACCGGAGCGAAGCTTCGGTTCGAACCACGTCGTCTTCGGCGGCATGATATTACCCGTATCGGCGATATCCATCAATTGCTTCATCGTAACAGGATACAAAGCCAAGGCAACCTTCATCTCACCGCTATCCACACGGCGTTTCAATTCACCCAGGCCACGGATACCTCCCACGAAATCGATTCGCTTGTCCGAACGTAAATCCTTAATGCCTAAAATCTCATCCAGAATCAAGTTCGAAGAGATCGTGACATCCAATACGCCTATCGGGTCATTATCATCGTACGTACCGGGCTTAGCGGTCAAAGAATACCATTTCCCTCCTAAATACAGGGAGAAATTGTGCAAGGCACCCGGTTTGTAAATAGCAGAGCCCTTCTCCTCTACCACGAAGTTTTTCGTTAATCTCTCAACGAATTGTTCCTCGGTCAAGCCGTTCAAGTCTTTTACCACACGGTTGTAATCGATAATGGTCAATTGGTTGGCCGGGAAGCAAACAGCCATGAAATAGTTATACTCCTCGTCTCCCTTATGATCCGGGTTTTGCTTGGCCTTCTCCGCTCCTACCAAAGCAGCGGCGGCGGAACGATGATGTCCGTCGGCAATATACAACGCAGGCATCTCCCCGAATAACTCCGTGATGCGAGCGATATCCTTATCCTCATCGATAATCCAGAACGTATGGCCGAAACCGTCTAATTTCGCCACGAAATTATATTCGGGCTCACGAGCCGTATATTTCATTACGATAGCGTCTAGCTCTGAGTTGTCGGGATAAGCGAAGAATACCGGCTCGATATTAGCGTTGTTGACACGTACGTGTTTCATGCGATCCTCCTCCTTGTCACGGCGGGTCAGCTCATGTTTCTTGATCGTGCCATTCATATAATCGGGAACATAAGCCCCGACTACCAACCCATATTGAGTCTTGCCATTCATGGTTTGGGCATAAACATAATAGCATTCTTTCTGATCCTGAACCAACCAACCTTTTTCCTGAAAATTATTGAAATTGGCGGCGGCCTTCAGGTAAACAGCCGGATCATGCTCATCCGTCCCTTCTGGGAAATCGATTTCCGGTTTAATGATATGGTAAAGGGATTTCTCGTTTCCTTCCGCTTCCACACGAGCTTCTTGCGAGTTCAATACGTCATAGGGACGGGAAGCCACCTCCTCTATAAATTCTTTTGGCGGACGAACTCCCTTGAAAGGTTTTATTTTTGCCATGGTAATTAAATCTAATTGGTTTATGTATCAATGTAGAGACGGGGCATGCCCCATCTCTACAACCGGATATTCTTATTTATTAACCCGATACTTTTCATTGCCATTCACCAAGAAATCAACGATCTGCTTGGCGGCGGCGATACCAGCGTTGATATTAGCCTCGGCGGTCTGGGCACCCATCTTTTTCGGGGTGCTGAAATAACGACCGGCATATTTCCCGGCCAATTCCGCATGGATAGCGGGCATAATATCTGTCAAGTACTTGAAGTCCGGACGCTCTTCCAACATCTTAGCGAGTCCAGCCTCATCCATCACCTCCTTACGAGCCGTATTTACTACGATAGCTCCCTTCGGCATGGAATTCATCAACTCGAAATTGATAGAACCCTTCGTCTCGGCCGTAGCCGGAATATGCAAAGAGACGATTTGGCAAGCCTTAAACAAATCGGCTGTAGAAGCTACAGCCTTCACACCATCGGCCTCAATCACGGAAGCCGGACAGAACGCGTCGTAAGCGTAAACCTCCATACCGAAGCCTTTAGCGATACGAGCCACGTTACGGCCCACGTTTCCATAAGCCAAGATACCCAATTTCTTTCCTTTCAACTCTGTTCCGGAAGTTCCGTTATAGAAATTACGAACCCCGTACACCAACATACCGAATACCAATTCGGCGACAGCGTTAGAGTTTTGTCCCGGCGTATTCATCACGCATACCTTATGGGCAGTAGCCGCATCCAAGTCCACGTTATCATACCCCGCACCGGCACGAACCACGATCTTCAGGTTCTTAGCGGCATCCAATACCTCAGCGTCCACCTTATCGCTACGGATAATCACGGCATCGGCATCCTTAACCGCATCCAGCAATTGCGCCTTCTCTGTATATTTCTCCAAAAGAGCCAGTTCCATACCAGCGCCTTCCACTACCTCCCGGATGCCTTTCACAGCGACAGCGGCGAAAGGTTTCTCTGTAGCAACTAATATCTTTGCCATGTCTGAATCCTCCTTGATTAATGTTGTTTCTCGAACTCTTTCATGCAAGCTACCAAAGCCTCCACGCTGCTCTTCGGCATCGCGTTATAAAGAGAGGCACGGAAACCACCTACAGAACGGTGTCCCTTGATACCTACCATACCAGCGGCAGTAGCATATTTACTGAACTCGTCCTCCAACTCCTTATACTCATCATTCATCACGAAACAAACATTCATGATCGAACGATCTTCCTCCGCTACCGTACCACGGAACAACTTATTGCGATCGATCTCATCGTATAAGATCGCCGCGTTCTCAAGATCCTTCTTCTCCATAGCGGCGATACCACCTTGTTCCTTATACCATTTCAAGGTCTGTAAAGCCGCGTAAATAGGCAATACAGGAGGTGTATTGAACATGGAATCCTTTTTAATATGGGTAGCGTAGTTCAACATGGTCGGGATCGGACGGTCTACATGTCCTAAAGCGTCCACGCGAACGATAGCCAAAGTCACGCCGGCAGGAGCCAAGTTCTTTTGAGCACCCGCATAGATAATATCATATTTGGAAATATCGATCGGACGAGAGAAAATATCGGAAGACATATCGCAAACCAAACGTTGCTTCACATCCGGATCTTTACGCATCTCTGTTCCGTAAATCGTATTATTAGAAGTAAAATGGAAATAATCCGAGTCATCAGCGATCGCATAACCCTTCGGGATGTAAGTATAGTTCTTGTCTTTGGAAGAAGCGACAACATCTACCTCCCCAAACAACTTAGCTTCCTTGATAGCGTTCGAAGCCCATGTGCCGGTATCCAAATAAGAGGCTTTCTTATTCAACAGATTGTAAGGAACCATACAGAACTGCATGCTGGCGCCACCGCCCATGAATACAACCTCATAGCCTGCCGGAACATCCAGTAATTCCTTGATCAACGCACGTGCCTCGTCGTTTACGGCTACAAACTCCTTACTTCTATGAGAGATCTCAAGAAGTGATAACCCCATACCCGCAAAATTTTCTACCGCAGCGGCTGTATTCTTAATTGTATACTCGCTCAAGATAGAAGGACCTGCATAAAAATTGTGCTTCTTCATACCAATGTTTTTTTTTAATGTTAAATATAATTTAAGTAACTAATTTCCCAAAAACAGGCGGCTAATGTAACTATTTTTTCTCATTCACCGACACTTTTCGAGCATTTTTTAATTTACAATCAAAATATGTCAATTAAAAACGATCTCCCCAAAGGCGCCTCATTTGCTCAATTAGTTTGTGCTCAGCCGGATTTTCCTGTCCTTTCCACAAACGTTCGCCCAAAATTTCCTTCGGAAGATACTCCTGCTTTACAAAATGATTTTCGTAGTCGTGCGCATATTTATATTCCTTGCCATACTCCAATTCAGCCATTAATTTGGTAGGCGCGTTGCGTAGATGAAGCGGTACGGGTAAATTCCCAGTCCGGTTAACAAGTGCCAAAGCGTCGTTGATCGCCATATAGGCCGAATTACTTTTCGGGCTGCAAGCCAGATAAACGGTCGTCTCGGCCAGAATGATCCGGCCCTCCGGCCAGCCGATCTTCTTCAAGGCATCGAAACATGCGTTCGCCAGCAAAAGCGCATTCGGATTCGCCAATCCGATATCCTCAGAAGCGGAGATCACCAACCGCCGTGCGATAAACTCAGGGTCTTCTCCCCCGGCCACCATACGGGCGAGCCAGTAAATGGCGCCATCGGGATCGCTACCCCGGATCGACTTGATAAAAGCGGAGATTATATCGTAATGCATCTCCCCTCCCTTATCATACGCCGCAGGGTTCTCCTGCAACCTCTCCACTACCTTCTCATCCAGAATCTCAATATCGTCACTCTCCTCGGCAGACACCACCAGTTCCAGAATATTCAGCAACTTCCGGGCGTCTCCTCCCGAGTAACGTAACATGGCATCCGTTTCCGTCAGCCTTATGTTTTTATCCTTCAGAACGACATCCTCGGCGATCGCCTTATGCAATAGCGTAAGCAAGTCATTCTTGTCCAGCGATTTCAATACGTACACCTGACAACGGGATAACAAAGGACGGATTACCTCGAACGAGGGATTCTCCGTGGTTGCCCCAATCAGCGTCACCACGCCCGTCTCCACAGCGTTCAGCAATGAGTCTTGCTGCGACTTACTGAACCGGTGTATCTCATCAATAAACAATATCGGCGATACCGTATTGAAGAAGCGGTTGCTCTTGGCCTTCTCTATCACCTCCCGCACGTCCTTCACTCCCGAACTGATCGCACTTAACGTATAAAAAGGCGCATCCAACTTATTCGCTATGATCTGCGCTAAGGTAGTCTTCCCTACTCCCGGCGGCCCCCACAATATAAAAGAGGGAACCCGTCCCGCATCAATCATCTTCCTCAACACGGCTCCCTGGCCTACCAGGTGCTTCTGTCCGATATAATCATCCAACGTCTTCGGACGTAATCTCTCTGCTAATGGTTGACTCATCATGGAAGCAAAAGTCGGACATTTTATTTACTTTTCAAAGGATAAGTCAAGAAATTTATCGTATAAAAAGAATGTTAAACAACAGCAAATAGTGACATAATGAAAGAACAATCACCATAAATACACTTTTACCCATATAATATACTAACATTATGACAATGAAAATTTAACATTCCCTTAATTCCCTATCCTTTTTATCCCATACTTTTAGCGATATCTTCTTAACACATTATACCTTCTTTCTTGAAGCATTAAATATCTATCAACTGGTGCATGATCGTCCAACAGTTGGTGCATGATCTGTCTCTTATACACATCTCCGAGCCCACGAGACAGGCAGAAATCTCGT
>ENA-OYEE01000827-OYEE01000827.1-human-gut-metagenome-genome-assembly--contig:-NODE-827-length-9980-cov-5.881108_pt1 | contig 9980 bp, 9 predicted proteins | sample MGYA00243556_ERZ652917 | MGnify/ENA primary metagenome ERZ652917 (study PRJEB26926, sample SAMN06164646) | human gut metagenome | biome: ENVO:00009003; feature: ENVO:2100002; material: ENVO:00002003... | reverse complement strand
CGAGATCTACACACTGCATATCGTCGGCAGCGTCAGATGTGTATAAGAGACAGATTCTGAATAAATTCCTATTACCATTGAAGCGGATTCTACCATTGTGTTTCCGCTGTCCATACTACATTTCTGAATATAGCGGAATGCCTCCGGTTCTGTCATATTGTTCTTTTCCATCAGGATTGCTTTTGCATCGTCAATTACCTTCTGCTCCTGCGGGCTGCGGCGTTTCGGCTGCATGCGTTTCTTTTTCCGCCTGCGCACCTGTACCTGCAGCATCATTTCTATTGTATTTATCAGGTCATTGACTTTGATCGGCATTGCCGCACAGACAATGTCATTGTCCTGGCAGTCATCCCACAGATTTTTCGATGCCACAAGCAGCATTTCAAAGCTTTTCGGCTTATACTCATACAGTTCGGAATACAACATATTATCTGAAAGCTTATATCCACAGATAATAATTCCGTCTGACAGGCGGTCCGCCATATTGATTGCCTGTGCCCCTGATGTACATGCCGAAGCGACTTCATAACCTCTCCTGACCAGCAGATTTCTGACAGCTTTTGCTTCTTCTAACTTAGGAAATGCTACAATCAGTGTTGCCATTTTCCTTTCCTCCGTTTTTACTGTATTGGCTGTCTTTATTCCTGCTTAGAACTTGTACAGGTATTCATCTAATTCCCACTGGGAAACCCGGGTGCGGTAATCATTCCACTCTTTTAACTTGGCTTCGACGTATTTGGATACAATGTGTTCTCCTAAAACATCACAGATGACTTTATCTTCCTGCATGCACTGTATAGCTTCGTAAAGATTTTCCGGCAGCTTTTCAATGCCTGCCTTATCACGTTCCTCCTGTGTCATCTCAAAAATATTGCGGTCTACGCTGTCCGGCACGGTAAGCTTTCTTTTAATACCGTCCAAGCCTGCCGCAAGACATGCCGCCAGTACAAGATACGGATTGGCTGCCGGATCCGGACTTCTTAATTCCACACGGGTTGTTTCGCCCCTGCCTGCAGGGATACGGATTAACGGACTTCTATTAACAGACGACCATGCGATATAAACCGGCGCTTCGTGGCCAGGTACCAGTCTTTTATAAGAATTGACCAGTGGATTGGTAATTGCCGTCATGCCCTTTGCATGTGCCATCAGTCCCGCAATAAAATGATACGCATCTTCCGAGAGTCCGCGTTCATCATTTTCATCTGTAAAAATATTTCTGCCGTCCAATGTTGCAAGGGACATATTGACATGCATGCCCGAACCGTTGATGCCGTATTTCGGTTTTGGCATAAAGGTTGCATACAGACCGTGTCTTTTAGCAATCGTCTTGACCGTCAGTTTAAAGGTCATAATGTTATCCGCCGTAATTAACGCTTCATCATAGCGGAAGTCAATCTCGTGCTGTGCCGGCGCAACCTCGTGGTGGGAAGCTTCGATTTCAAAGCCCATATCTTCAAGTGTCAGAATCATATCACGTCTTACATTTTCACCCAAATCAATCGGACCTAAATCAAAATAACCGCCCTTTTCATGGGTCAGCGTTGTCGGCAGTCCATTATCATCAGTATGGAATAAGAAAAATTCACATTCCGGTCCGACATCAAAGACATAACCCATATCAGCAGCTTCCTGAATTGCTCTCTTTAAAACGTTTCGCGGGTCACCCTGAAACGGCTTTCCGTCCACCGTATAGACATCGCAAATCAGTCTTGCGACCTTTCCCTGCTGCGGGCGCCACGGAAAGATTTCAAATGTGTCATAATCAGGATACAAATACATATCAGATTCTTCAATCCGCACAAAGCCTTCCACTGCCGAGCCGTCAAACATACACTGGTTATTTAATGCACGTTCAAGCTGGCTGGACGTAATTGCAATATTTTTTAACACGCCGAAAATATCCGTAAACTGTAAACGGATAAACTCAACGTCTTCTTCCTCTACCATTCTGAAAATATCATTTTTTGTATATCTGCTCATGATGACCTCTCTCTCTGCCGTTTTTGACTGCGTTGTTTTCTGTAACAAACTGCTTTTATCATACAACATCCGGTACGTTTTTGTACAGTTCTCAATTGCATACAATTCATTTATAAAAAAATTTCCGGAACCAGCTTTATATTCTGATTCCGGAAGATATTTTTATTTAAGATTCTTCGGCTTTACCCGCATTTTACAATGTTTTTATACTCCGCATATTCCATTGGAATGCTGTCCGTTATAATTTTTGCACCGTAAAACGGTGCAAAGGTCACCGGACTGACACGGTTGAATTTTTCCGAATCTGCCAGTATGTAGCATTTACGGCACTGTGCCACCGCTGCTTTCTTCACCGATGCTTCATGAATATCCGGTGTCGTAAAGCCGCATTTTAAGGTGATACCGTTTACACCGAAAAAACCTTTGACAAAATGATACCGCTGTAATGCTCCGACTGCTTCCGTTCCAATCAGTGCCTCCGTACTGCCCTTTAACTCGCCGCCGGTTAAAAACACACGGAATCCCGCCGCGGCAAGTCTTCTCGCATGTAATACTGCATTGGTCACATACGTGGCATTTCTCTGTGTAATATAGTCAATCATATATGCCGTGGTTGTTCCCGCATCAATAAACACAAAATCATCCGGCTCAATCAGCGATGCCGCATACTTTGCAATGCGTATTTTCTGTTCTTTGTTTACATTTTCCTTCTGCTGTACGGTTGGTTCCCTTGAAATCACTTCACCCTCCAGCGCCACTGCGCCACCGAAAACCTTTATCAGCTTTCCTGCCTGATGCAGTGCCGTAATGTCCCGGCGTGCCGTAGACTCTGAAATATGAAGCAGTTCCTTAATCTGTGTTACAGTAACACTTTTGTTTTCTTCCAGCAGATTTAATATCATTTCATAACGCTGTTCTGTCAACATGACTACTCCTGCTTTCTTCTGCGATATGCTTCTACATCTGTTTCCAGAATAACCTTTCTCACCGGCAGAATTTTTGCCGGTGAAACAGAGAGTTCATCAACTCCCATTGCAAGAAATTCTTTCGTAAGCTGTGTATCTGCCCCCAGTTCGCCGCAGATACCCGCCCAGATTCCTGCCTTATGTGCATTGGCAATCGTCATTTCAATCATCTTTAAAACTGCCGGATGATGTGCATCGTAAAATGCTTCCAGTTTTGTATTCTGACGGTCAATTGCCAGTGTATACTGTGTCAGGTCATTCGTTCCGATACTAAAAAAATCAACTTCTTTTGCCAGCTCATCACTAATCATAACTGCCGCCGGAGTTTCAATCATGATGCCCTGCTCCGGTGTGTTGTATTCAATACCCTGCCGGTCTAATTCTTCTTTTACCTCTGAAACAATCTGTTTAACTGCCCGCACTTCTTTCACACTGGTAATCATCGGATACATAATTGCCAGTTTTCCAAAGGCGCTTGCCCGAAACAATGCCCGCAACTGTGTTTTAAAAATTTCCGGACGCGTCAGACAGATGCGAATTGCGCGGCACCCCATTGCCGGATTGTCCTCTTTATCCATGTGAAAATATTCACATTGTTTATCTGCGCCGATATCCAGTGTTCTAATAATAACACGTTTTCCTGCCATTGTCTGCACAACCGTCTTATAAATCTGAAATTGTTCTTCCTCCGTCGGAAAATCTTCCCGCTCCAGATAGATAAATTCACTGCGGAATAATCCAATACCCCCTGCATCATTTTGAAGCACGGCCGCCAGATCTTTGCTGTTTCCGATATTGGCATACAGCTGTATGGTCTTTCCGTCTAACGTCTTATTTTCCCTGCCTTTTAATAATTCAAGAAGCCGCTTCTGTTCTTCCTGCTGTGCCTGCTTTTCTTTCATCTGCGCCAGTGTTTCCTCATCCGGCTCTACATAAAGCACGCCGCTGACTCCGTCTACAATGCCAAGCCTGCCGTCAATCGTATCGTCAAGCGGAACTGATGCACCGACAAGTGCTGGGATTCCCATGGTTCTTGCAAGAATCGCCGTATGGGAATTCATAGAACCGTCTATTGTCACAAAGGAAAGCACCTTCTGCTTATCCATCTGCACGGTTTCTGACGGTGCAAGGTCCTGTGCCGCAATAATGACCGGTTCTTCGGTCTGCACACCGCCGCCTGCGTTTCCGCTCAACACCGATACCAGCCGCTCGGAAATGTCCCGCACGTCAGCCGCCCTTCCACGCATATATTCATCTTCCATGGATGCAAACATCTGCGCAAAGTTATCTTCGGTTACGGCGACGGCATATTCTGCATTGACCCTCTGCGTTTCAATGATATTTTCTACGGATTCATTGTAGTCGTCATCTTCTAACATCATCTGATGGATTTCAAAAATTGCCGCATTGGCTTGTCCGACTTCTTTTAACGCTTTGTCATACAGATTCTGAAGCTGTTCTAACGCTGTCTGCTTTGCCGTGCGATACCGTCTGATTTCTGCGGGAACATCTTCAATCTTTCTTCTTTTGACCTGCTGCTCCCCTTTTTTATAAACCTGTATCGTTCCGATTGCAATGCCGCCAAAAACACTTTTTCCACTATATACACGCATCGCCGCACCTCCTTAATCCGCACACTTTAAATCAAAGTATTTCTTTCATGAATTTTTCCATTGCCGTAAATGCGGCATCTTCGTCTTCACCTTCAATACGGATTGTCACTTCATTGTCTTTTTTTACTGCCAGTGCCATAACCGTAAAAATCTTTTTGCAGTCGCCTTCTTTTCCGTCTTTTACAATCTTAATACTGCTTGTAAATGCCTTTGCCGCCTTAACCAGCTCTCCTGCCGGTCTTGCATGAATCCCTTCCGGATCTGTAATTGTGTACTGAAATTCTTTCATAATATTCTCCTTTTCTGTAGGCACATTTATCTTACCTTTTTCTTTAATACTCCGAGTAACACCGTTGAAACCGCCATTCCGACAACCAGTGCAATCAGATACATCCACGGATTCCCGATTACCGGTACGACAAAGATGCCGCCGTGCGGTGCCATCAGTGTACATTTGAATGCCATAGACATTGCTCCTGCAATCCCCGAACCAATGACACATGCCGGTATGACATGCAGTGGGTCGGATGCTGCATAAGGAATTGCACCTTCGGTAATAAATGCCAGTCCCATAATAAAGTTGGTCGGTCCTGCTTCCCGCTCCTGCTTTGTAAACTTGTTCGGGAACAACATTGTTGCCAGTGCGATTGCACACGGCGGTGTCATACCGCCAATCATAACTGCCGCCATGATATCATAGTTGCCTGCAATAATGGATGCCGTACCGAATACATATGCCGCTTTGTTGAACGGGCCGCCCATATCAACCGCCATCATGCCGCCAAGAATAAATCCGAGTGCTATCTTGCTTGTGCCGCTCATGCCGGTTAACGCACTGTTTAATCCGGTATTAATGCCGCCCATCACCGGTTCTACAATAAACTGCATAAGCAGTCCGATGATTAAAATACCCGCTACCGGATAAATCAATACCGGTGTCAGTTTTTCAATTGTTTCCGGCAGTTTCACACAAAGCTTTTTCAGTCCCAGAATAATGTATCCTGCCGCAAAGCCTGCAACCAGTGCGCCAAGGAATCCCGATTTTCCGTTTGCCGCCATCATGCCGCCGACAAAACCGACTGCCAGTGCCGGTCTGTCCCCGATTGCCATGCCGATATACCCTGCCAGCACCGGAAGCATAAATCCGAAGGCAACACCACCGATACCTTTAAACAGTGCTGCCGCCTGTGTAATCGTACCGAAATTAGAACGCTGTTCTGCGGTCAATGCACCGACATCCACACACAGACCATCAATTAAAAATGCAATGGCAATTAAGATTCCGCCACCGACTACGAATGGAAGCATATGCGATACACCGTTCATTAACTGTGTATAAATCTGATGTGCAATCCCGCCTTTTGCTTCATTTTTTGGTTCCTGCTCTTCTTCCCCCGCATGGTATATGGAAACGTCCCCCTTTATTGCCCGGTCAATTAATGTATCTGCCTTACTGATACCGTCTGATACCGGACACTCAATCACTTTTTTGCCGTTAAAACGTGTCATCGGCACTTTGGCATCTGCCGCCACGATAATACAATCGGCTTCCTTGATTTCCTGTTCTGTCAGCACATTTTTAGCACCGCCCGAACCCCGCGTTTCGATTTTAATCGTGCAGTTTTTCCCTTTTGCCGCCTTTTCAAGCCCCTCTGCTGCCATGTACGTATGTGCAATTCCTGTCGGGCAGGATGTTACTGCCAGAATCTTTACGCCGCCTTCACTGCTCTTTTTGGTTTCTCCTGCTGTTTCAAGCCGTTCTTCAATTCCCGCTTTTTCTTCATCTGCTTCGTCAATAATTTTTATAAATTCTTCTACACTGCCCGCACCGCGTAACCGCTGTGTAAATTCTTCATCCATTAACAGCATGGACAGCTTACCGAGTACATCCAGATGGATATTGTCTTCTGTATCGGGTGCTGCTATCAAAAACAGCAGTGTAACCGGTTCTCCGTCTAACGAATCAAAATCCACACCGCCCGGAATCACCATCGCTGCCAGTCCAGGAGCAGATACCGCTGCACATTTCCCATGTGGAATTGCAATGCCTTCACCAATTCCCGTTGTACTTTCCTTTTCACGTTCCCCAACCTGTCTGCGGTATGCTGCTTTATCTGAAATATTTCCCCGCTGTGTCATCAGTTCTACTGCCTGATTGAGTGCTTCTTCCTTATTCCCCGGCGCTGCCTGTAAGGAAATGCTTCTTGCATCAAGTAAATCCGTAATTCTCATAAAATCCCTCCTGTCTGTTCCTGTAAATTTATCCTTGTTACCTGCTCATATACTGCCTGAATTTCTGCTTTTGTCGCCAGATTTTCTGAAAATGCACTGGCGCTTCCTGCCGCCATCCCCATATGAAATGCATATTCATAATCCTGTTTTTCAAGCCATCCTGCCATAAATCCTGCCACCATAGAATCCCCTGCACCAACGCCGTTTACCAGTTTTCCTTCCGGTGCTTCCTTTTTGTAAACCGCACCGTGCTTTGTAATCAGTACAGCCCCTTCTCCTGCCATGGATATCAGTACATTTTCCGCGCCAAGTTCCTGAAGTTTCTTTCCGTATGGCACAACCTCCTGCCTTGTCTTTAATTCTACGCCAAATATTTCTCCTAATTCATGATTATTGGGTTTAATTAAAAATGGGTGATATGGAAGTACATTCATCAGTAAATCTTTTGTCGCATCAACAACAATCATCACACCTTTGTCTTTCAACTGTTGCATAATCGTGCTGTAAATATTTTCCGGCACCGATACGGGAATGCTGCCGGACAAAAATAATACATCGCCCCGCTGTAACCGGCACAACCGGTCCGTCAGTTCCTTTAACCGTTCCTTTTTAATCTCAGGGCCTCTGCCATTGATTTCCGTTCCGTCAATGGACCTTAACTTTACATTAATTCTTGAAATGCCTTCCTCCAGCCGGATAAACTCCTGTGAAATTCCGGTATTTTCCAGTTCACGGATAATTTCATCCCCTGTAAAGCCTGCCGTAAATCCCAGTGCCGTACTGGCAATTCCGAGATTCTTTAACACAATTGACACATTAATGCCTTTGCCACCCGGCAGAATCTGTTCAAAACCGGTTCTGTTTGTCAGCCCCAGTTTAAAATGCTCTACAGAAACGATATAATCCAGCGAAGGGTTCAACGTCACTGTATAAATCATATTCTTCTCCATTCTGCAAACGTCCTGCGCTGCCTTTTTAATTGTTCATTCACTGTTCCTTTTGTTAATCTGATTATACCGTCAAATTCAGTCAAAATCAATCAGCCAAAACCGCAAAAATTTTGACCGTTTTTAGTGTATTTTGCACAAAAAAAAGGCAGAACTGTAAATATTTCTTTACAATTCTGCCTTTGCCTTGTATTTATTATATACTTAAAATGCGATTGTATACGCTTTTTCAAAAATTTTTCCCGGTTCTAATTCATTCTGCCATGCACGTTTTTGAAGGTTTCCGTCAAAATCCGCCGCATCGGCTCTGCCGTACCACGGCTCAATGCAGATAAACGGCACTTTTTTACCGCCGGGCGACCACAGCCCGAATACCGGCGCATCAAAGGTCACGGTGACAGCCGCTTTACCGTCTGCCTGAATTGAAACTTCCCGACAGCCGCTGTTTTCAAAAATATATGCGTCTTTGTCAAAAAAGTCTTCCGTGACGGTGACTTTGCTTTCATCCAGCTTCATTTCATGCGCTTCATTTTCCACCAAACCGTCTTCATTTAACAGCTTATAGGATAATACGGGATTTTCCGTCCCAAAAACCACTTCACAGCCAGCCATCGACTGTCTGTCGTCACAGATAAATGCCGGATGTCCGCCAATGCTGAAATACATCGTTTCCACATCGGAATTGATGACCTTCCATCCTGCTTCAATACTGCTGCCCTTTAACGTAAAACTGCACTGTAATTCAAAATGAAACGGATACTTTTCAAGTGTTTCCTTGGTATCTGTTAAATTCATCACAATCGAATCTTTCGTCTTTGACACCGGTACAAATTCCATATCCCGTGCAAAACCGTGCTGGGACATTTCATACGTCTTTCCCTGATATTCTGTTTTGTTGTCCTTATACTTTCCGACCAACGGAAACAGCACCGGCGCATGGCGCTTCCACGCATCGGGATTCCCCTGCCAGATATGCTCTGCGCCGTCCTTTTTGGTCTTTACGGAAACCAGTTCGCAGCCCTTACTGCAAACCACCGCCTCTAAAAATTCATTTTCAATTTTATATTCCATATACCCTCCATACTGAGCGATTTTATATCGCGAAGTGACGATGAGAAATTCGCGCAGGCGATTTCTCATCTGTCATCAAAACAGTCTGCTTTTACTGTTTACCTTTAAATTCACCAATGACAATACAAACATGCCTGCCGCATTAAACAACAGCACCAAAATTGCCGCCGTCATGCCAAAAGAATCTGCCAGCACGCCGACAATCTGCGGTGTTACGATACCGCCGAGTGCTGCAATCGCAAGAAACATGGACATTCCTGTGTTTGAGCCTTTCAATACCGCACCGGCGCTGGATACGCTGGTCGGATAAATGCCCGCAAAGAAAAATCCGAGTCCCGCAATCGCTACGGTAATGACTGCAAGATTGTGTGTCGCTAATAACAGGATAAAAAATGCGGCTGTAGCAATACAATATGAAAAAATCAGCTTATTTTTATCAATTTTTGTGGAAAGCTTTGCCGTAAGCAGCCTTCCGAGCATTACCATAATCCATGTGACAGATACAAGATTTGTCGCATACGCACTGCTCATAATGCCCATACTCTTAAAATACGTTACAAACCAGCCGTTGACACAGTTTTCCAGTCCCAGATACAAAAACAGTAGAAATCCCATAATATAAAATACAGGATTTTTATAAAATGTTTCTTTCGACTGCTCCTTATTTTCCTGCTGTGCCTTTTTGGATTCCTTCGGCCAGTTATAATCCAGCTCCATCAATGCATAAAACAGGCAGGCAAGCGCCGAACCTGTAACAACCGTGTACGCAACCGCACGCCAGCCCATGCCTGCACCGATATACAGTGATGTTAAAAACGGCGATAAAAATGCACCGACTGCAAATGTCATATGCAAAAGATTTAACGCCGCCGGTTTTCCATCCGAATTATCGTTGACAACCGCATTGTTGATAATGCTGACCGAACCCCTGCCAATACCAAGCAGTACAAATGCCGCATATAATACCGGCACCGGCGGAATCCATGTAATTATAAGCCACATCAGCGGAATCAGTGCCGACATGCTCACAATCGTTGCCTTTCTGCCTATTTTACCCGCAAGCGGAGGATTGACAAAGCTTGCCAGCAGATTTCCGATTGCAAATGCGGAGAGCAGTCCGCCCGCCACACTGTCTGTCTCTTATACACATCTGACGCTGCCGACGATAT
>ENA-OYEE01000820-OYEE01000820.1-human-gut-metagenome-genome-assembly--contig:-NODE-820-length-10027-cov-7.982250_pt1 | contig 10027 bp, 7 predicted proteins | sample MGYA00243556_ERZ652917 | MGnify/ENA primary metagenome ERZ652917 (study PRJEB26926, sample SAMN06164646) | human gut metagenome | biome: ENVO:00009003; feature: ENVO:2100002; material: ENVO:00002003... | reverse complement strand
CTTATTTTGTCTGGGGGGGGGGTAAGGGATGCCCCTTCATCCGAAAAAATCCAGAGCGTTTCATCGATATGAGAGCCGCTCCTGGAGTAGGGCGTCACCTTGACGCGGAAGGTGGTGCCGTCGGTCTTTTTATAGGTGTGCTCCACGATGTCGCCGGTCAGGACCTTGCTGCGGATATAGTTGTAGTCCAGCAGGTCCGCCAGACTCTCGCGGTAGGCGGGCTGCACCTGCGTATCACGGTACTGCTGCAGAACGGCGAGGAAAGAGCCGCCGGAGGTGCCCAGAATTTTCTGGAAATAGTCCGGGACGATCACACCGCGCATACGGTCGGTCTTCAGGTCCACAACGAACACGCTCTTGAACTTGGGGGCAAGGACCCGCAGGAAGTGCTCGGCATCCCGCTTTTCGGTCAGGGTCTGCTCCAGCTTCTCGTTCAGGCCGCGCAGCTGGCGCTCCTGACCGTTGCGGGCGTAATAGGCCTGCTTGTCCTGCCGCATGGCAGCTTCAGCCTGATTTATGGTGTCGTCCAGCCGGTGCAGGTCATTGGTGTTCTGGATGCCCACCGAGATCTCGTACTCCTTCTCGCGCAGGAAAGCACGCATTCTGTCCACAGACACCCACACACTGTAGGGGGGCTGGTTCGGGGTGAGGATCACAAATTCGTCACCGCCGATGCGGTAGATGCGGCTGGAAGCAAAGAACTTGCGGATCGCATTGGCAATGAAGCAGAGCATGGAGTCACCGCTGCGGTGGCCCAGATGGTTGTTGATCTCGTGCAGGCCCACCACGTCGATGTAGGTGCACACCATGGAGTCGTATTCGCTGGACTGCAGCGTCCGCAGATCGGTCTCAAAGAGGCTGCGGTTCAGCAGGCCGGTCAGGGTGTCGTGGCTGTAGGAAAAGTCCAGCTCCTCGCTGAGCTGGTCGGCCTGTGCATCCTCACGCACCACCACGGTGGCCCAGGGGTTCTGGGCGCAGCAGTTGCGGCAGGGCAGGAATTCCATGGTGATCCACACGAACTGGCCGGACACGTTTTTGCGGAAGCGGTAGGCCTCCGGCTGCTGGGTGCTGAAAACAGCGGAGCGCAGGGCCTCCAGATCGGTCTGGTCGGTGAACATCTCCGCGTCGTCCGGGTGGATCACCTTGTTCGTCACCATGCGCTCACAGTAAGCGGCAAAGTCCTCCTCGGCGTCCGAACCCGCACCGGGCAGGCGCGGATCCCGCTTGATGACCCGGTATTCGCCGGTGGAAAGGTTCAGCAGGGAAAGCTCCAGCACGTTATCCGCAAAGATCTGGTAGGCCTGCAGTGCCAGTGCGGTCTGCTCACTGTCGGAGACGGGGCTCCGGCGGTCACGGCGCAGCAGGTCGCGGCGTATATCCCAGTAATCCTCGCTGTTGGGCTGGGCCAGCAGGGCCTCGGCGTTCTCCACCGGCATGGGTTTGTAGAAGTAATAGCCCTGCGTATACAGGCAGTCGGCGGCCTGCAGCATGGAGACCTGTTCCGGCGTTTCCACGCCCTCGGCGATGATGGGCAGGTTCAGGCGGTGGGCCATATCCACCACCGATTCCACGATCTGCACGCCCTTGCTGCGGTTCTGCTGGTTCATGTCGATGAGCTTCATGTCCAGCTTGATGGCGTCCACATTGGTGTCCTTGAGCATGTTCAGCGAAGAATAGCCGCTGCCGAAGTCGTCCATCATCACAGAGAAGCCCTTGCGGTGCAGGCCCTGAATGGCGTTTTCCACCAGAGAAGCGTTTTCGGCCAGCATGGTCTCGGTGATCTCAGCCAGCAGGAGCTTGGGTTCAAGCTGATATTTTTCCACAAGGTCGGAGAAGATCTGCGGCACATCCAGATTGACGATATCCACCACAGAAACGTTCACGGATACCGGCACAAGATTGCTGTCGCTTTCCTGCCACTTGTGCAGGGTCTTGCAGACGGATTCCCAGATGTACTGGTCCAGCTGGGTCACAAGGCCGGTGCTTTCCAGCAGGGGCATGAACTCAGACGGGGGCACGCAGCCGCGGGTGGGGTGGTTCCAGCGCACCAGTGCTTCCATGCCCACGATGGCGCGGGTCATGCTGTTGCACTTGGGCTGCAGAAAGAAACAGAACTCGTGATTTTTCAGGCCGTGTTCCAGCTCGCTCAGCAGCTGGCGCTGCTCCTTGATCCGGCTGAGCATGGTCGGCGTAAAGCGGTGCACACCGCCCACGGCCGGGCTGGGGTCTACCGATGCGATCTGCGCATAGCTGCACAGAGTCTGTGCGTCTGCGTCCGGATGCTCGGCCACAGGGCACACACCAAAAGACAGGAAGGAGGTAACGTCCTGCCTGTGGTTGTTCACGCAGGTCTGCAGCTGGCTGATGATGGCCAGCTGCTGCTCCTTGTCGTCCGGCAGGCAGAGCACAAAATCGTCACTGCCAAAGTAGCCCACCGGAGAACCGGTCACCTTGCTGTGCTCCAGCAGAAGGGCGGCAAGGGACAGCATCAGGTTGCGCGCCTGCGGAGCACCGTACAGCTCGGTATACAGTTTAAAATGCTCGAGATCGATGGCGGCAACACACCAGTTCTCGCCCTTGTGCTGTGCCAGAAACTCCTGCAGCTGCTGCAGGAAGTCGTCTTTGCGAGCGATCCGTGCAAGCGCATCGGGCTGCGGTGCGCCGACATTTTCATTCAACTTTAGTTCTTCGGACATTGTAAATCCCTCGCTGTTAGACGTTTTCGACAAAATATGTCATTCTGTAAGACAGTATAACACGATTTTAAACCTTTGGAAATAGATATTTAAAACTTTATAACAAAAAGAACGGAACGCCGGTCGGGTCCGGGAGACAGGGCATAAAAAGACCGCTGCACGGGATGCAGCGGTCTTTTGGGCGGCGGTCTCAGGCGTCCTTGCGGGTGTCGGAGCCGGCTTTCTTCGGTTCTTCTTTGGAACTTTCCCGGCGGGCAAGACCAAGGCGCAGGGCCTTGAGGGTGGTCTTTTTTACGCCGTGCTTCAGGCCGGGGAAGGCGCGCAGCATGCGGCGCGGGCCCACGATGCGGGGGGTGCGCAGCAGCTGGGCCTGCATTTCGTCGCTGCGGGCCTGCAGCTCCTCGGCCAGCTGTTCCAGACGCAGCAGCTCGGCAGCGCGCTCCACCGTGCCCTTGGCGGCCAGCTGTGCGGCTTTGGCGGCTTCGGCGGTGTTGAGCTTGGCGATCTCGGAAGCATGCTTTGCGGCCTCGCGGGCCTCATCGGTCTTGGCGCGGACGGCGGCCAGCGTTTCACGCAGGGCACGCTTTTCCGGGGCGGCCTCGCGGGCCTCGGCGGCAGCAAGCTTGAGCTGCAGGCGCTGCTCGTCCAGCTTCTGGTCGGCGTTCAGGGCGGTGGTGCCCAGCAGCTGGGTCATGGCGTCGCTGACGGCATGGATGCTGTCGGCCAGCTGTTCCATGGCGTCCAGCGTCTGGGCCAGACCGGAGGCGGCAAAGGCCGTAACGACCACGTCTGCCGCGTAGACTGCATAGAGCACGCACATGACGACAAGGCCGATAAAGGGCGGGACCATGCCCACAAGACCGGCGACGACCGGGTGGACGATGCGCATGACCACCAGCGTGCCCACGCCCCACAGCAGGCTGAATTGCAGGCAGATATAGCCGCCGATGTTGAAGGGAAAGTCGCTGTAGTCCCACCAACGGGTGTGATAGAGCTTATACAGTGCCCAGCCGCCCACCAGCTCCAGCGCACTGGGCAGGATGACGCCGCCGATGTACAGCAGCAGGACGCTGTCCTGCAGAGGGGTCAGGGCGAACAGCACGATGATCATGCCGAAGCCGTAAATGGGGCACACCGGGCCGTTGAGAAAGCCGCGGTTCACCAGCTGACCGGTGGTGGCGGCGGCAAAGATGACCTCCAGACACCAGCCGGTGCAGGAATAAATGAGGAAGAAGGCCAGCACATGGTACAGCGAAAAGCCGCACACCGTGGTGGTCGTGAGAAAACTGAGCATAAAACACCTCCTGTGAGAATCATGCTGCGGTGCAGGTCAGTTCTGCTTTTGTACGATCTTGTATTCATCGCCCGGTTCAAAGAACGGGCAGGCGGCTGTGCTGCGGGAAAGATAGCGGGCCATCTCGTCCTCGTCCAGACAGCCGCCCTGAGCACAGTACCAGCTGCCGTACTCGTCCTGCACATTGTTCAGGCAGATCTCGCAGGGGTCATTCATTGCCTTCGCCTTCCTGTGCAGCCCGGGCTTCGGCCTCGGCCGCTTCGCGGGCCTGACGCTTGAGGACCTTGGGCTCGATCCAGGTCACGCTGGCGGGGTCCGGGTTCTTGCGGGCGATCAGGGCCTTGATCTTGATGCCCATTTCGGTGAACATGCCCTCGTGCTCGGTGCGGATGTTCCACTCCGGCTCGTTCTCGTGGAGGTCGTAGGTCATCCACTCGATGTCGTAGCCGGAAGCGGGGAAGTATTCCAGACTGTCGCGGAACAGATCATCGTCGTCGGTCTTAAAATAGATCTCGCCGCCGTCCCTGAGGAACTCGCGGTAGTTGATGAGCTGGCGCGGGTAGGTGAGGCGGTGCTTGTGGGAAGAGCCGTTCTTGCTCCACGGGTTGCAGAAGTTGATGTAGATGCGGCTGACCGTATCCTCGGCGGTAATGACCCCCTTGATGCGCTCGATGTCGGTGCTCATGATCTTCACGTTGTCGATGGGGCGGCCCGCAGCCTGATAGGCGGCTTCGATCTTGCGCTTGGCGAGGATGAGCACCTTATCGGTGATATCGATGCCCAGATAGTTGTTTTCCGGGTGGGCGCAGGCCAGCTGGGAGATGAAGCCGCCCTTGCCGCAGCCCAGTTCCAGCACAAAGGGCTGCTCCGGGCGGGCGTACTGACCGTGCCACTTGCCGCCCCAGATCAGCGGCTCATGCACATGGAAGTCGGCGGCCATCAGCTCGTCGTGGGCATAGGGTTTGAAACGCATTCTCATAGTTTATTGTTCTCCTTAAATTTAACGTGGCTCGCCCTCTCCGTCTTTGCTTCGCAAATCCACCTTGCTCCCCTTTTTGTCACTTGCGTGACATCTTCCCCCGACCGGGGGAAAATGGCGAAGCCAAAAAGGGGAACGCTGGCGCGTCAGCGCCTGAGAGGGCGAGGATGCTTACCGGTTTTGCTCCCGCAAAAATTCCTCCACCTGTTCCGGTGCGGCAGCGCAGCTGCCCTGACAGATGCCGGGCTTGCCGCCGCCGCGTCCGTTCAGGGCGGCGTTCAGGGCTTTGGTCAGGGCGCGCACGTCGCCGTCTGCCTGTGCGATGCAGTAGCCGGTGCCCTTTTCGGTGGGGGTCAGGGCGGCGCAGAGACCGGTGGTGGCTTCGGTCAGGCGCACCGCCAGCCGGTGCAGGCCGTCCGGGTCAAGGCCGGGCACTGTGCGGATGGCGTCCTCACCGGGGTTTGCCAGCTGGGCAAGTGCATCGAACAGCTGAGAGCATACGCCAAAGTGTGTAAACTTGAGCGCAGTATACTCGTCGTAGACGCGATGCACCGCCACAGCGGTCTGGTCGGCCTTGGCCGAGAGCAGCGCCCCGATGTCGGCCTGCCGGGCACGCATGGCCTGTGCCGCTTCCAGCGCACGGGCTCCGCATACCACGCTCAGCCGCACACCGCCCTTGTAGTTCTCGGATGCCAGAATTTTGATCTGTCCCACCTGACCGGTGGTGCGGGTGTGGGTGCCGCAGCAGGCGCAGACGTCCGCACCCGGGATGGTCACGATGCGCACCTGCCCTTCGATCTCCTTTTTGGAGCGGTAGACAAGGGCGGCAAGCTCCTCCCGGGTGGGGTAGCTGACCAGTACCGGCACATCCTGCCACACGATGCGGTTGGCGGCAAGCTCGGCTGCCTGCAGGCCCTCGGCAGAAATGGGCACGCTGGTGTCCATGCGCACGGCCTCGGAACCGATGTGGAAGCCCACGTTCTCGGCCCCGAACATCTGGTGCAGGATGCCGGAGAGGATGTGCTCGCCGGTGTGCTGCTGCATTTTGTCAAAGCGCCATTCCCAGTCGATGCAGCCGGAAACGGCAGTGCCAGGAACAGCGTTTTCCGGCAGGGCGTCCACGCTGTGCCAGAGGATGCCGTCGCGCTCGTGCACATCGGTCACATTCAGCGTGGTGCCGTCCGGCAGGGTCAGGGTGCCCCGGTCGGCAGGCTGACCGCCGCCCTCCGGGTAAAACACCGTGCCGTCCAGCGCAATGCGCCCGCCGCCGGTCTTTTCGTCCGGCTCTGCGGCAAGGATGACGCTCTCGCACTGGGTGCGGAAGGCGTCCGGTTCAAAGTATTTTTCTGTGCGCTGCATGGCGCGGGTACCTCCTGTTCAGGGTGCAGTTTGACGATTTAAAATGGCCGCCGCAGGCTCTGGCCATATTCAGCGGAAAATTTATTTTTATTTTTGCAGAATTGGAACGACTGCGGTCGTTCCGATTCTGCTTTTTCACGCAAGGGGCCGTAAAGGCCAACAACAAAAGAGTTTTTACTGCATCTGCCGGTTTCGGCCCTTCTGGTGAAAATGCGTTTGGAGCGGCCCGCGTTTGCGCAGCAATGAAAGCCCCGGTGGGGCTTTTAAGCGGCGAGCGGTCTGCGTCAGCAGATGGAGGGGCCTTGCCCCGACAAGTTCCGCAGGCCGCGACAAACGCGAAATAAAAAATCTGGATTCCGCTGAACATAGCCAGAGCGAAAGCGGAGGCTATTTAAAATCGAAAAAGGGATACACACCCCGTTTAAAAATAAGTATACCACGTTTTTTGCCTGTGGAAAATAGTCTGCGGATATGTTATGATAAGAAACAACGATATTCCCATAAAATGTTAAAAATGAGGAAGGTAATAGCATGCGTGAAAGTGGAATCCTGATGCCGGTGTCCAGCCTGCCCGGCCCTTACGGTATCGGCTGTTTTGGCAAGGAAGCCTTCGAGTTCGTGGATTTTCTGGCACAAGCGGGCCAGAAGATCTGGCAGATCCTGCCCCTGAGCCCCACCGGATACGGCGACAGCCCCTATCAGAGCTGCTCGGCCTTTGCGGGCAACCCCTATTTCATCGACCTTGACACCCTGAAGAAAGAAGGGCTGCTCACCGCCGCCCAGCTCAAGGCCGAAAAATGGGGCACGGACCCCAAAGAGGTGGACTACGGCACCCTGTACGTGAGCCGCTTTAAGGTTTTGCGCACCGCCTACGCCGCATGGCGCAAGCAGTGCGCCGGGCTGCATGGCTGTGCATATTACTTCCCGGATGATTATTATGCTTTTACCCTTGCCAACGAGGAGTGGCTGGACGACTACGCCCTGTACATGGCCCTGAAGGCGGCCAACGGCATGAAGAACTGGGTGGAGTGGGACAAGCCCTACCGTCTGCGCGACAGGAAGGCCCTTGCCGCCTTTGCCGCCGAAAACGAGGAAGAGATCGGCTTCTGGAAGTTTGTGCAGTATAAGTTTGCGGCCCAGTGGCAGGCGGTGAAGGCCTACGCCAACAAAAAGGACGTGCAGATCCTGGGCGACATCCCCATCTACGTCTCTGCCGACTCGGTGGATGCATGGGTGGGCGGCGCGCTGTTTGAGCTGGATGCCGACGGCGGCTTTGCCCGTGTGGCGGGCTGCCCGCCGGATTACTTCTCTGCCGACGGTCAGCTGTGGGGCAACCCGCTGTACAACTGGGAATACCACAAAAAGACCGGCTACGCGTGGTGGGTGCGCCGGGTGCGCCACGCACTGGGCATCTACGACCTGCTGCGCATCGACCACTTCCGCGGCTTCGATACCTACTGGGCCATCCCGGCGGACAGCACCACCGCCCGCACCGGCAAGTGGGAGAACGGCCCCGGCATGGAGCTGTTCGATGCGCTGGAAGCTGCCCTTGGCAAGCTGCCCATCATTGCCGAGGACTTGGGCGAACTGTTCCCCAGCGTGCGAAAGCTGCTGGCCGACAGCACCTTCCCGGGTATGAAGGTGCTGCAGTTCGCCTTCAGCGGCGGGGACAGCGAGTATCTGCCCCACAACCACGTCAAGAACAGCGTGGTGTATCCCGGCACCCACGATAACACCACCCTGGCCGACTGGTGGGAGAACGGCGCTTCCGAAAAGGAAAAGGCTGCCGCTGCCGCTTACCTGCACCTGACCGGCGTAAAGCCCACCGCAAAGGAACTGGCGGCCATCCGGACCGATGATGTCCGCATCGCTCTGCTGCGCGCAGCGCTGGGGTCGGTGGCTGACCGGGCCATCATCCCCATGTACGACTGGCTGGGTCTGGGCGCGGAAGCACACCTGAACACGCCCGGCAAGCTGGGCGGAAACTGGGCATGGCGCGCTGCAGACGGCTTTGCCGCCAAGGCACTGGCCAAGACCATCCACGACGAGTGCAGTGTGTACTGCCGCGTATAAACAGAAGGCACAGAGCGGCGGGCGCTTAGCAATTTGACGAAAATGTAAAAACTCCGGCAGAAAATTGTGCGTTTTGCTGGTAAAATCGGAAGCTGAATGGTATAATGTTGCTAAAGCGGCATTATGCCATTTTTCTTTACCTGATGCGTTCCCGGGATTCCCGGAAACAGGGCGGCGGGCGCGGGATGCATAATGCGGCAGATGGTTCCTGAACATATGGGGAACAGGTGACTGCACGCGGGATACGGGAGCGCCGCGTGCGCAGATGATGGGGAAAATCACATGAAGAAAGAATGTACCGAGCAGGATCTGCGGGAACTTGCGCGCTCAGCGCAGGCCGTATTTGAGGCAGTGACCCTGACCGAAGCGCCGCGTTGTGACGGCTGGCAGGACGATGGCCTGCGGGTGGACTACGAGCTGCGCAATGGCCGTGTGGACTGTGTGCTGCACCGCAGAGTGGAAGCGGACGGCAAATGCTGGGAGCTGGAAATGTGCGCACCGCTGGCAGGCAATGTGCTGCCGGAAGAGCGCATGACGCCCCGGGAGCGGGAGCTGTGCCGCGAGGATATGAGCCACGATTTCCTTACCGGCGTGTACAACCGCCGCTATCTGGAAACGGTGTTTGCCCAAAAGCTGGAACAGTGTGCAGCGCAGGGCCGCAAGGCGGCTGTGGCGCTGGTGAGCATCGACAACGGCCAGAAGCTGCGGGACACCTACGGCCAGCCTGTGATGGACCAGCTGCACTGCTTTGTGGGCAACCAGTGGAAAAAGAGCTTTGATACCCCTGCGACCCGCGTGGTCTGCCGCCTGACCGGCAGCATCTTTGCGGTGGGCTGTCTGGACACCGACGGCAAACAGCTGGCAGAGGAGATGCGGAACCTGTATCAGCAGATGCCCCGGGAATGCATCACCACCACCGGCATGATGCGCCGGGTGCCCTTTACCCTGAGCTGCGGCGCAGCCGGGCTGGAGGATGTCTCCGCAAAGAACTGGCAGGCACTGTACGAGCTGTGCGACGCACGCCTGCGGGAGGCACAGAACGCCGGCGGCGATCAGATGCGTGCAGAATAAAACCAGTGTATAAAATCCCCCTTTTGGCGCAGACTAAGGCCAGAAGGGGGATTTTTTGTATGGAAAACCAGAAGAACGACAACCTGAACCTGCTGGAAGCCGTGGTGCAGAACACGGAGATGGGCAAGAATACGTTGGAACAGATCGTGCCGATGACCGATGATGTGCAGTTCAAGGCCGAGCTGCTGCGCCAGCGCAATGTGTACCACCAGCTCAATCAGGAAGCACACACCGCCATCGAGGCCTGCGGCGGCACCGCACAGGGGCAGAGCGCCATGGCAAAGCTGAACACGAAAATGGGCATCGGCATCAAGACCCTGACGGACAAGTCCACCCGCAATCTGGCCGAAATGCTCACGCAGGGCAGCGGCATGGGGGTGGTGGACTGCGTAAAGGCCCAGAAGGATTACCCCAATGCAGCACCCGGCGCAAAGCGCCTTGCCCAAAGGCTGCAGGAGTTTCAGGAGGACAGCCGGGTAAAGCTGGAGCAGTTCTTGTAAAAGAAAACCCTCTCAGGCTCACTTTGTTCGCCAGCTCTCCCGAAGGGCTGTCTCT
>ENA-OYEE01000812-OYEE01000812.1-human-gut-metagenome-genome-assembly--contig:-NODE-812-length-10127-cov-7.215548_pt1 | contig 10127 bp, 10 predicted proteins | sample MGYA00243556_ERZ652917 | MGnify/ENA primary metagenome ERZ652917 (study PRJEB26926, sample SAMN06164646) | human gut metagenome | biome: ENVO:00009003; feature: ENVO:2100002; material: ENVO:00002003... | reverse complement strand
AGATTTCTGCCTGTCTCGTGGGCTCGGAGATGTGTATAAGAGACAGGATGTAAAGCGTGCATTCCAGATTCCGGTACACTGGCACGATGAGCTGGAAATTATATATGTAAAGCAGGGCAGGCTGCATGTGACCATATCAGGTGAAAACTATATAGGAAGCCCAAAGGATGCATTTGTGGTATCTCCGGGCAGTCTGCATTTAATGGGCTCGCCGACAGGAGATGCAGATTATTACACGTTTCTGTTTCCTCTTGAATATATATCATTTCAGACGGACGATCTCATGGAAAAATCAATCCTATCACCGCTCAAGCGCGGCAGACTTATGATTAATCCTCAGATAAATGATACAGCAGCAGATATATGCGAGCGGCTGATAGAGATAAATGCACAGATATCAGGGAAAAACGCAGAAAAAACAGATGCTGCAAATATAGAGGCGCAATTTGAAACAAAAATAACTCTCATCAAATTCATTCAGAAAATGTGGAGAAATGATCTGATACTGGAAAATGGCACAAATGGCACCAACACAATAGAAAAAGAAATGATAACGTATATCAGGCAAAATTATACAAGGGAAATTTCACTGAAGGAATTTGGTGCACAGTTTCATTTGTCGGAAAAATACATATCACGCTACTTTAAAGAGCATTTTCATATTACTCTGTCACAGTATGTCAATCATCTCAGACTGGAGCATGCCAGACAGCTATTGGAGGAATCAGCAGCTTCCGTTACAGAGGTTGCGATGTGCAGTGGATATCAGAATGTGAGCTATTTTATACGCAGCTTCAAGAAAATGTATGGGGTATCACCTCTTAAATACAGAAATTTTCAAACTTTACCTTGACAAAGTGACAAAAAGAGCATAAAGTATATTAAAAGATTAATTTAACAGTGTTTCAAAACCGATGAGAAAGAAGAGTAGACCTTTCCGGATATCTCAGAGAGCTGCAGATGGTGGGATTGCAGTATGGATGGATTTGTTGAATGGCCTTTCGAGGGTGATCCGAAGCGTTTGATTGTACAGAGCATGGTTTCTTAACGATTAAATCAGTAGGCGTCACCGGGAACCGAACCCGTTATCATTTCGGCATGTATATTAGTACATGACAGAGTGGACAATTCGTCAAATTGAGTGGTACCGCGATAATAAGAATTTATTACCGTCTCAAGCATTAGCTTGAGGCGGTTTTTTGCATAAACACCCACATGATGAAATGTCGTTAGCGCAAATTTGATTTGAGGCTATGACATTTGGCTTGTTGCGGCAGATTTATGAGAAAATCGCGAACATCGGGAAACAAACACTTCACAAAGAAAGTGAGGAATTCAATATGAAAAAGAAAGTATTATCAGTAATTTTAGCAGCAGTTTGCACCATGGGTCTTATGGCAGGCTGTGGAGCAGAGGGCTCAAAGGGCTCTACACAGAGTGGCGCAAAGGGTGACAGCTACACAGTAGGTATTTCGCAGTTTGCAGAGCATGGCTCTCTTGACAACTGCAGGGAGGGCTTCTTAGAGGGGCTCAAGGAAGAGGGCATCGAGGAAGGTAAAAACCTTAAAGTTGATTACCAGAATGCACAGACAGATCCCGGTACAGCAAGCACTATTGCAGACAGCTTCGTATCTGAGAAGGTTGATATGATTTGTGCCATCGCTACACCATGTGCAGCCAGCGCCTACAATTCAGCTATGAATGCAGACATTCCAACAGTATACACAGCAGTTTCAGATCCTGTTGTAGCAGGTCTTGCAAAGGAGGACGGCTCAAGTGTCGGAAACATCACAGGCTCATCAGACGTGCTTCCTGTTGAGGAGCAGCTTAAGATGATCAGGGAGATGATGCCGGATGCAAAGAAAATCGGTATTCTCTACACCACAAGTGAGGCAAACTCATGCAGCACCATTGAGGAGTACAAGGAGCTTGCAGATAAATACGATTTTGAAATCGTTGACACCGGAATAAACACATCAGCAGATATTGAGATTGCAGCATCAGATCTTGTTTCCAAGGTTGACTGCCTGTGCAACCTCACAGACAACACAGTAGTAAATGCACTCCAGACTGTTCTCGACAAGGCAAATGGAGCAAAGATTCCGGTATTCGGAAGTGAAATTGAGCAGGTTAAATCAGGCTGTGTCGCTTCAATGGGAATCGATTACTACCAGCTTGGAATCGAGACAGGAAAGATGGCAGCAAAGATTTTAAAGGGTGAGGAGAAAGCCTCTGACACTCCGTTTATCACAGCTTCAAAGGCTGAGCTTTATGTAAACACTGCAGCAGCAGACAAGATTGGCATGACACTTGATGCAGATTATATCAAGGATGCAGCCGAGACATTTGATAAGATTGAAGTAAAATAGTTACGTTGATTTTTAAAGCAGGGGAGGATACACCGTGACACTAGTTTTAAGCGTTTTAGAGCAGGGCATGATTTATGCAATCATGGCTCTTGGAATATATATCACATACACCATACTGGATTTTCCGGATCTGACCGTAGATGGAAGCTTTCCGCTTGGAGCGGCACTTTCGGCGGTACTCATCACAAAGGGCGTTAATCCTATACTCACACTGATTGTGACATTTGCGGCAGGTGCGTTTGCCGGAATGCTGACCGGAATCATCCATGTGAAGCTCAAGGTGCGTGACCTTTTATCGGGAATTATCATGATGACAGCGCTTTACACGGTGAATCTTCGTATTGCAGGAAGGGCAAACCTGCCAATATACAATATGACCACACTTTTCGACAATGATTTTGTCAGAAATGTATTTAAGGGCGGCTTAGCACAGTTTTCAAATGTGATTATCATCCTTGTTATCACACTTGTGATGAAATTCCTGCTCGACTGGTACATGAGCACAAAGTCAGGATATCTGCTTCGCGCCGTAGGTGACAATGAGACTATCGTTACATCTATGGGTGTGGACAAGGGCATCACAAAAATCATCGGCCTTGCAATCGCCAACGGCCTTTGCAGCTTAAGCGGATGCATTTTTGCACAGCAGCAGAGATATTTCGACATATCAATGGGAACCGGAACAATGGTTATCGGACTGGCGAGCGTTATTATCGGAATCAGCCTGCTTAAAAAGGCAACATTTTTGCGTGTGACCTCAAGTGTTGTTATCGGAGCGATTGTATACAAGGCCTGTGTGGCAATCGCTATAAAGCTTGGTATGCCGTCGAGCGATTTGAAGCTCATTACAGCGGTATTGTTCCTCATCATTCTGGTGCTTGGAATGGATAGAAACAAAAGAAAGAAGGTGGCATAATGTTAGAGCTCAACCATATCCACAAATTATATAATCCGGGAACAGTCAACGAGATATGCCTCTTTGATGATTTTAATCTGAAAATAGATGATGGACAGTTTGTTTCCGTTGTAGGAAGTAATGGCTCCGGAAAGACATCTATGCTCAACATCATCTGCGGTTCTATCCCTATTGATGGTGGCAGCATAGTGGTAAACGGCACTGACATCACAAAGCAGAAGGATTTTATCAGACACCGCCGCATAGGCCGTGTATTTCAGGATCCGTCAAAGGGAACCTGTCCTTCCATGACAATCCTTGAAAATCTGTCCATAGCTGACAACAAAGGAAAGACATACGGTCTGGGTCGTGGTACAAACCACAGCAGGATAGAGCATTACAAGGAGATGCTTGCCGAGTTAAACCTCGGACTTGAGGATAAGCTTCACACAAAGGTTGGCGCACTTTCAGGAGGTCAGAGACAGACACTTGCGCTTCTCATGGCTACGATGAATCCAATCGAGTTTCTAATCCTTGATGAGCACACAGCAGCCCTCGATCCAAAGACTGCTGAGATTGTAATGCAGCTCACAGGCAAGATTGTGGCAGAGAAGAAGGTCACAACAATCATGGTCACACACAATCTGCGCTACGCTGTTGAATACGGAGACCGCCTTATTATGATGCATCAGGGCAAGGCGATAATCGACAAGGCCGGCGCCGATAAGAAGGCTATGCAGGTTGATGATATTCTTGGCACATTCAATGAGATCAGTATTGAGTGCGGAAACTAGGGTGTGCGAAATGTAAATATGAATTGAAAATGTCCTCCTGTGGGAGTATTGTATAACTATACTTCTACCAGGAGGACATTTTATATTTCAAGGATTATAGATGAGGAGATGAAAAAAGATGATTTATTTGTGATAACCGGGATGTCGGGCGCTGAACTTGCGATAAGGGTATTAGATATACTTGATGATGATATAATCATACCCTCATCATCCCCGACATAATACATCCTCCGGCGGCACCACATTCCATAACCTCAGCAAGTCGCGGAACACTAATGTCCCGCACAGCATCATAAGTGGATGGTGAATCGGAAGCTGTGCTGTTATAGTTTGAAGCAATATTGATACCGCCGATTGCATAAACCGGTATCCCAACCGCATCACAGACATTTTTGAGGAAATCAAGTCCGCGCGGAGGCAGTCCTTTTTTGCAGTCGGTTGCAAAAATATGTCCTGCCGTCATATATGTGGCACCAAGCTGTTCGGCTTTTATGGCATCTTCTACAGAATGGACAGAGGTTCCGATAACCTTGAAGAATTGTTGATAATTGTCAGTGCTTTTTGACATACCTGTGGATATATTGCCGGATACATTTTTTTTGACATAAGCTTCAAGGATTGGCAATGGCAGATGTATATATGGATGCTCAAGTTCCATTGCTACATTTATAAAGCTGTGCAGCATGCACTGCACATCATATTTTTTACACAGAGCAATCACATCGCGTGCCAGAGACAGATATTCTGCCTCCGGCATATCCTTTTCCCTGAGCACAATTGCATGGGGATGGAGCTTACAGACGCGCTCGAGCTGTTCCATGAACGGACGGCTGCAAAGGTGTCTGTTTGTGATAGCGATTATATTATCACTCTGTAAAGCATGTTTTGAGTTTTCGTATAAGAGTTTTTCTTTATTCATATTTGTTCCTACATATTCATATATACATATTTATACCTGTTAAAATTAAGATGATTACTGATTCTAATTCAAGCATTTCATTGTTTACAGGATTCCTACACGTAAATATAGTCGCTCATCACCGGCTGCAAACCATTGTCGAGCAATGCATTAAATACCTCATCCACGCTTCTGCCATCAGAGATTTCAAACTGGTCATCGCCCTTGTCCTCTATATCGTCCACATGGCTTCCGATTCCGGTGCTGACACCGGCTGAAATCTTGGTGGCGGCGATATTTACGAGATTGTCACGCACACGCGCTACCTCTCTAGTAGATATGGTGATGCTTGCAAACGGCATGAAGAGCCTGTAAGCGCATACTACCTGAAGGAGCTGTGTCTCGTGGACATCCTTTGGATTGATACGGTCATTGTTTATGATAGGGCACAGACGAGGGCATGAGAATGCAATCTCGGCTCTTGGATATTTTTTCTGGAGCAGGTATGCGTGATATCCGGTGGCAAGCGCATCCTTCCTGAAATCATCGAGACCTAAAAGAGCGGCAAAGCCGACACCTCTCATACCGCCCTTAAGAGCACGCTCCTGTGCATTTACACGGTAAGGGAAAATTCTCTTGTGTCCGGCAAGGTGAAGAGTCTCGTATTTATCAGAGTTGTAGGTCTCCTGGAAAACGGTCACATAGTCAGCACCGCATTTGTGCAGGTATGCGTACTCGTCAGAGTTCATAGGATAAACCTCAAGACCTATAACCTTGAAATATTTGCGGGCAATTTTGCATGCCTCTCCAATGTATTCGACGTCTGACATTTTCTTGCTCTCACCGGTGAGAATCAGGATCTCCTGAAGACCGGTTTTGGCGATTGCAGCCATTTCCTTCTCTATTTCTGAGGCATTCAGCTTTGCGCGGTTGATTTTATTGTGACAGTTGAAACCACAGTAGATACAGTAGTTTTCGCAGTAGTTTGATATGTAAAGCGGTGTAAACATGCACACGCTGTTGCCGAAGTGCTTTCTGGTCTCAAGCTGTGCAGCCTGTGCGATTTCCTCAATAAATGGCTGTGCAGCAGGCGAGAGCAGAGCCTTGAAATCCTCTAATGTGCGGTATTCGTGGGAGAGCGCCGCGCGAACATCGGCTGCGGTGTATTGGTCGTAGTCGTAGGCATCCATTTCGGCAACAACCCTGTCCATGATATCGGAGTCAAGCACTTCCATATCAGGCAAATATTTCATATGGTCTATTCTGTTTTTCTTCATGTCCTCGAGGATTACTTCGTTTACAATGCTGTCGTTGAAGTGGTCATCGTGGGCGATATTTGCATTGATATCTTTATCGTTTGTTATATTTGTATCGTTAGTCATTATGTGTTCCCTTCAAAAGCTAAGTGTCATTTATGATTAGTCGCGCAGATATCCTGTCAGAGGAGATGATGCGCTGGCTCCTTTGGTCAGAGTGCGTCCGAGTCCTGACAGATAAGCCATTCTTCCGGCCTCGATAGCCTTTTTAAATGCCTCTGCCATTATCTCAACATCACCGGCTGTTGCAACAGCGGTGTTTGCCATGACTGCGGCAGCACCCATTTCCATAGCCTCGCATGCCTGTGAAGGACGGCCTATGCCTGCATCCACGATGATAGGCAGATCGATTTCGTCAATCAGAATCTGGATAAATTCCTTTGTGCAGATACCTTTGTTTGAGCCGATTGGTGCACCGAGAGGCATGATACAGGCAGCGCCGGCGTTGGCAAGGTCTCTTGCCACGTTGAGGTCAGGATACATGTAAGGCATTACGACAAAGCCCTCCTTTGCGAGAATCTCTGTAGCCTTTATTGTCTCAAAGTTGTCCGGAAGCAGATATTTGCTGTCGCGCATGATTTCAATTTTCACGAAGTCTCCACAGCCCAGCTCGCGGGATAAACGTGCGATTCTTACAGCCTCATCGGCATTTCTGGCGCCTGATGTGTTTGGAAGCAGTGTGACATTGTCCGGAATATAGTCGAGGATGTTTGCCAGTCCTCCATCGTTTGCACGGCGCAGCGCGAGAGTGATAATCTGTGCATCAGCCTTTTCAATGCAGGCCTTTACAAGGTCGAGTGAAAACTTTCCCGAACCTAGGATGAAACGTGAGGTAAACTCGTGACCTCCTAAAACTAATTTGTCGTTTGCTAAATCTATATTTTTACTCATGATTAACTCCTTATATTTTTATTGATGGTGTAAAAAGTGTTTGTTTTTAATCAGCCCCCGCCCATAAAGCTTAAAATCTCTACCACATCGCCGTCGGCGATAGCAGTGCTGTCATACTCAGTCTTTGGAAGAATCTCTTCATTCAGCTCTACAACGATGTGCGTAGGGTTGTAATTGTTAGCTGAAAGATACTGCGAAACAGTCATGCCGCATACATCTGCAGCTTCTTTACCGTTGATTTTTACCATTGTGCGTCTCCTTTCCGGATTGAGATGTGGAAAAAGCGGGGATAACCCCGAAGCAATATACTAAAAAAGAGTTCACAAAGCAATACACCCGCGGTGGTGTACCCCTTCATGAACTCTGTTCACTCTCAAAAATCCGTTATTAAACTATGTAAATATGTAAAATTAAAAGGGAGATACCAATAATTTTACAAACATGAGTATAGTACCTTGCACCGGCAAAGTCAACTGATTTTTAATAAAACCGCATTACGTTACTGATATGTAGTAACTGCATTACAACAATTTCCAACAAATTTTACATAACGCGGACAGTATATTTTCATTAGAATGATATGATTAAAGGGTCAAAAGGTATCATCGATGTCATAAATGAGGGGCAAAATACCTTTTGACACTCATATCATGTAATAAAAGGTAATAAAAATGGTATTGAATAATTTCTAAAAATTCTGACCGCTGATTTGATGGAGGAAAATAATGTTTGACGAAGAAATGATAACAAAATACAGATACATAATATTACTTCTTGGTACAGCAGCATCGTTTGTGCTTGGCTTTGCAGTGGCATTTGCACTTGCTAAGCTGTGTGGAGTGATGGTTGTAAAGGCAGTGCTCAATATCGCTTTCACGGCGGGCGGTATCACAGGAATGCTTGGATTTGTGTGCATATGTCTGGCTGAGCTTAGACGCATATAGTTACACAGTAAGAAAGGAAACGGAATAAATAATTTTGACATACGACGAAATAAAAAAGAACAAAGAAATATGTGAATGCCTCCGATAGGAAGATGGGCATTCATGCGCAGGATGAGTATGGATCTGAATAGTTACTGATTTCACATAAAAAGTGCATATTCGCACACGAACAAAACAAAATACAAATTTTATCGAAAAACTTACTTATAAAGTTTCTCAGCTCTTGAACTTAAAAATGATTGATAGTATAATTTAAGCGATTGGTGAAAATAAGATTAAATGATAAGGAGGAAATCGCAATGATTACCTGGAACAACTTGGATACCCTGGAATCCTTCAAGGAGCTTTCTAAAGTGGGACGTGTTGACATAAAAGAGGCCATGTCAGGAGACAATGGCGCTAAGCGTGTCAAGGAATACAACATCCCAATGGCAGAGGGATTCACTTACAACTTCGCTGCAAAGCAGGTGGACGCAGATGTGCTTGAGGCACTTGCAAAGCTTGCAAAGGAGGCTCAGCTTACAGAGAAATTTGAGGCACTTTACAATGGTGCTGTTATCAATACAGGTGAGAACCGTCTCGTTCTTCACCAGCTTACCCGTGGACAGCTCGGAGATGCTGTAGTGGCAGACGGAGTTGACAAGCGTAAATTCTACGTAGAGCAGCAGGAGAGAATCGCTGAGTTCGCAAACAAGGTTCACTCAGGCGAGATTACAAACGCAGCAGGAGAGAAGTTTACAACAGTTGTTCAGATTGGAATCGGCGGAAGCGATTTAGGACCTCGTGCTATGTACTTAGCACTTGAGAACTGGGCAAAGAAAAACAATACATTCAAGATGGAAGCCAAATTCATCAGCAATGTTGATCCTGATGATGCGGCAAGTGTGCTGGCATCAGTTGACGTAGCTCACTCTATTTTTATATTAGTATCTAAATCAGGTACAACACTTGAGACTCTTACCAATGAGTCATTCGTAAAGGATGCATTAAAGAACGCAGGACTTGATGCTTCTAAGCACATGATTGCTGTAACAAGCGAGACATCACCACTTGCAAAGAGCGATGATTACCTTGCAGCCTTCTTCATGGACGATTACATCGGAGGACGTTACTCATCAACATCAGCAGTTGGTGGAGCAGTTCTCTCACTTGCATTCGGTCCTGAAGTATTTGCACAGTTCCTCGACGGAGCAGCAGCAGAGGATAAGCTTTCAAAGAATGCAGATATCATGGAGAATCCTGAGATGCTCGACGCACTCATCGGTGTTTACGAGAGAAACGTACTCGGATATCCTAGCACAGCAGTGCTTCCATACTCACAGGCACTCAGCCGTTTCCCTGCACATTTACAGCAGGCTGATATGGAGTCAAACGGCAAGTCGGTTAACCGTTTCGGTGAGCCTGTAGATTATGTGACAGGACCGGTTATCTTTGGTGAGCCTGGAACAAACGGACAGCACTCATTCTATCAGCTCCTTCATCAGGGAACAGATATTGTGCCACTCCAGTTCATCGGCTTCAAGAACAACCAGCTTGACACAGATGTAGTCATCCAGGACAGCACAAGCCAGCAGAAGCTCTGCGCAAACGTAGCAGCTCAGATTGTTGCATTTGCATGTGGTAAGGCAGACGACAACAAGAACAAGAACTTCGAGGGTGGACGTCCTTCAAGCATAATCATCGGAGACCAGGTAAATCCTGCATCTCTTGGTGCACTCCTTGCACACTTTGAGAACAAGATCATGTTCCAGGGCTTCTTATGGAATGTAAACAGCTTCGACCAGGAAGGTGTTCAGCTTGGAAAGCTGCTTGCAAAGAAGGTTCTTGCACATGAGACAGACGGAGCACTTAAGGAGCTCAGCGATATGCTTAATATTTAGCACATCGTTTTGCAGAGGTGAAGATACAGAAATATAAAAACGAGCCGCAATCCTGATACCAACAGGATCTGTCTCTTATACACATCTCCGAGCCTACGAGACAGGCAGAAATCTCGTATGCCGTCTTCTGCTTGAAAAAA
>ENA-OYEE01000805-OYEE01000805.1-human-gut-metagenome-genome-assembly--contig:-NODE-805-length-10177-cov-8.192353_pt1 | contig 10177 bp, 9 predicted proteins | sample MGYA00243556_ERZ652917 | MGnify/ENA primary metagenome ERZ652917 (study PRJEB26926, sample SAMN06164646) | human gut metagenome | biome: ENVO:00009003; feature: ENVO:2100002; material: ENVO:00002003... | reverse complement strand
CCGCTGTGGAGCTGTCCTATCTGGACGAAAGCCAACAGCGGGATTTTTTAGAAGCCATGGAGGATACCCAGAATGCGCCGTCCTTATCGCAGGCGCAGCAACTGAAAAAGATGGCTCAGCAGGGAGAGTTCAGCTACGAAAAAGCCTTTGATGTGATGGGACAGGAGAAAAGGAGCGAGAAAGACACTGTGACCATCAAAAACGAGACCCTGCGGAAATATTTCCCCCGCAGCTACACGCCAAAACAGATGGAGGAGAAGATCATCCAGCTTCTGGATGCGTGGCAGAAAAAACAGCAGCGCCGCAACGAGCGCTAACCGTAACGTAAGACCCGATGGGGTCTTTTTTGTTTGCAAAAATTTGGAGGTAACGCCTATGAACAACACGATTCCTTTTCACTCCGCAACCCATGCTCCGCAGATCACGGTGGATGTGAACATCCTGACCATGCTGAAGCAGGCGGCATCCTGCTTGACCGAGGCAGCAGGCAAGGATGTGTACCTTGCCGCCATCGGTCCCGACATGGAATTGACCATTATTGTGGAGGAGGATGTCCCTTCCGTTCTGCCCTGTTTTGACGAGGACGATGCTCTGATCTCCGTGAAGGGTGCGCCGCTGTTTATCAGCTACAATCCGGCGCAGGTCCTCAAGCTGGCAGGCAAGCGGTACCTGACTGGTCCGGTCATCTTCTACCGTACCGACGGGCACAGCGCCATCGTATCCCTGACGGTGGAGGATATTTACCGCTTTCAGACCTATCTGGAAAGCCACAGCATCACCCTGATGGCAGATGGGCAGAAGCTGACCTGCATCTGCATCGACTGAGGTGTACTATGCTGAACTTTTTTATCGGTTTGGCATTTTTTGAAGCAGGTGCCATTTTCGGTTTCTTCGTGGCGGCTCTGATGCAGGCAGCACGAAGCGGCGAAATCGGGATGAATGGAAAGGAGAATTCGCATGGAAGAGAATACCCTTTTGGTGCTGAAAATTGCACCGGGGCAGTATCCGCAGCAGGTCGAGATTGACAACGACCTGAAAGCGTTGCAGCAGGCTGTGGGAGGCTCCATCGGCGCAAGCTACCCCTTTGCTGATGACCCGGTTGCCATCGTTTACAGCGATGACGGAAAGCTCATGGGGCTGCCCCTGAACCGTGCCCTGCGGGACGAGGACGGGCAGATGTACGATGCCGTTGCCGGGACTTTTCTGGTGGTGGGGCTGGGCGAGGAGGATTTTGCATCCCTGACCCCGGAACTGGCGCAGAAGTACGAGCAGCTTTTCCATCAGCCGGAAGCCTTTCTGAAGCTGGGCAACCGTCTGCTGGTGCTGCCGGTGCCCGACGAACCTCCGGCAGAAAAGCCCCGCACCAAGCCTCCGGCAGAGCATGACCGCTAAAATCCCCCTGCCGCATGGGAGGTGATGGCAGTGCAGGAAGAAATCGAACAGAAATCCTTCAACCTGATGATCCATCGACGGCAAAAAGGTTCTGGTGCAGGCTGATCGTGCAAAAACGAAGTCCAGCCTGCGGACGCTGCCCCTTGTGCCGCCCATCCGTGACCGTCTGCTGATGCTGAAAGGTCAGCAGGACACCTACCGCCGCCTGTGCGGTAAAAGCTACAATCGGGATTATCTCGGCTATCTGTGTGTGGACGAGATTGGGAACATCATCCGTCCCAACTACGTTTCCGAGCAGTTCCCGAAGCTGTTGGAGAAAAACGGTCTGCGTCCTATCCGCTTCCACGATCTGCGCCACAGCTGCGCCAGCCTTCTTCTGGCAAACGGCGTTCCCATGAAGCAGATTCAGGAATGGTTGGGTCACAGCGACTTCTCCACCACCGCCAATATTTACGCCCACCTCGATTACGCTTCCAAGCTCTCGTCTGCACAGGCGATGCTGGAGGGGCTGGGCTATGGCAATGCGTCAGCATGATGCCATACGCCCCAAGACAGGGTGGACGGGCGATGTTCCGGCAAAAAAGAATGGACAGACGAATAAAATTCATCTGTCCATTCGATTTGGCGGAGCATCAGGGAGTCGAACCCTGGCACCGGTCTCCCGGCCTATCGCATTTCGAGTGCGACCTCTTACGACCACTTGAGTAATGCTCCAGATATTAAATTCTTAGAATGCACCGTGCATTCCGGGAAAACTTTGGAGAGAATTTCAGGAGAGAACGACCGAAAATCGTTCGCTCTCGAAGTCGGAAAACCCGCATGAAACCTAGCAAAACCGGAAATCCACTTCCAAAAAGCCAGTTAGATTTCGAGTCGTTCTCGTTACGACCGCTTTGATACATCTCCAAGTATATTTCCATGGCAAATTTACGATTTGCATATCGCAAATCGGCCTTGAAACTTGGAACAGTTGCTGTTAGAATATTGTTAGAAAACGCATCGTTCAGACAGGTTCTGAAGCCTGTCAGGACATCGAAATCGACGTTCTCTCGTGTGATATGGAGACATTCGGCGAAGCATCCACTTGGATTTCGAGTCGTTCTCGTTACGACCACTTCGATACATCTCCACGATAAACCTTATATAGTATAGCAAAAAAGCCTGTTGGCGTCAACACTTTTTCGCGTTCCAAGCTCCGGGTCTGCTGTGCGGCAGACCCGGAGCTTTTTGCACTTTTGAGCGGAACACGGAAAAATTTGCAAAAAGGGACTGGTATTTTTGCGGGCTTTGAGTATAATAGAGGGGATATAGTTCAAATTTGAAGTAAAAAGGAGAATCACATCCATGGCACAGTCAAAACAGGACATGGGCAGTGGGAACGTCCGCAGCCTGATGCTGCAGCTCATGATCCCTGCGGTGGTAGCGCAGGTCGTGAACCTGTTGTACAACATCGTGGACCGAATTTACATCGGCCACATCGCGGGCATCGGTGCGGCAGCGCTGACCGGCGTGGGCCTGTTCACTCCCATCTTGATGCTGTTGAATGCATTCGCCATGCTGGTGGGCGCAGGCGGTGCGCCCCGCACCGCCATTGCTCTGGGGCAGGGCGACAGGGAACAGGCAGAAAAGATCATCTCCAACAGCTTTACCATGCTGCTGCTCTTTTCGGTGGTGCTGACCATCAGCTTCTATGCCGGGGCGCCGATGCTACTTCGGCTGTTTGGTGCCAGCGATGCCACCCTGCCGTATGCCATGAGCTACAGCCGCATCTACCTTCTGGGCTCGGTGTTCGTGCTGCTGGTGCTGGGCATGAACCCCTTCATTACCACGCAGGGCTTTGCCAAAACCAGTATGCTCACCACCGTGATCGGTGCGGTCATCAACATTATCCTTGACCCCATCCTCATCTTCGGGTTCGGACTTGGCGTGCGGGGCGCAGCCATTGCCACGGTGCTCAGTCAAGCTGTGGGCGCGGTGTGGATCCTGCGCTTCCTCACCGGCAAAAAGACCCTCCTGCGCCTGCGCAGGGACTATCTGCGCCCGGAGCGCAATGTCATCCTGCCGGTGATGGCGCTGGGCATCTCCACCTTTGTGATGCTCTCCACCGAGAGCCTGCTGTCCATCAGTTTCAGCTCCAGTCTGGCGCGGTACGGCGGCGATGTGGCCGTGGGTGCCATGACCGTCATCACCAGCGCATCCCAGCTGTGCACCCTGCCCATTCAGGGCATCTGTCAGGGCGGTCAGCCTGTCATAAGCTTCAACTTCGGCGCAGGCAAAAAGCCCCGCGTCAAGGAAGCCTTCCGCTTTCAGCTGACCCTGTGCGGCGTATACACCTGCGTATTCTGGCTTCTGATGATGCTGGTGCCCGGCGCGGTGGCCGGTATCTTCACCTCGGACAGTGCGCTGATCTCCTACACCACCTGGGCCATGCGCATTTACATGGCGGGCATTTTTGCCATGGGCTTCCAGATCGCCTGCCAGCAGAGCTTTATGGCGCTGGGGCAGGCCAAGGTGAGCCTGCTGCTGGCCTGCCTGCGCAAGATCATTCTGCTGATCCCGCTCATCTTCATCCTGCCGCACCTGCTGCCGAACCCGGTGTTCGGCGTGTTTCTGGCCGAGCCGGTCAGCGACATTCTGGCCGCAACCATCACCACCATCACCTTCTTTGCCCGGTTCGATAAAATTCTCGACCGCGGTGCAGCTCACGTATAATCCCCATGCAAGAACGCCTGCCGGGCCATTGAGCCTGACAGGCGTTCTTTTTACGCATCTTCCGTGATTATTTTCCGCCGGGAAAGGAACACGTCCTTATTGAAGGGCGAAACATACGTACACTCATACTGCACCGCCTTGATGCGGCTGTAAACAAAGATTCTTCCATCCCGCAGTACACCACGGGAAGTGATATCCATGACCGGCAGCCCCTTTTTGCAGTGCAAAAGTTCGGCGTGCTCTGCATCCAGTGCTGCTGCATGGTAGTTGGTGATAAAGTAGGCAATGCGGTACTTCTGCCGCAAAGCATAGCTCTGGATAGAATCCTCCAGCACCTCCCGGTTCAGCTCCGGAAACAGCGCACAGGGCATCCAGCCAGTCTCTACCTGACTGATCTCATACCGCACGATACGGATGCGGCGGAACTCCCACAGGGTCTCGCCGACTTCCAGATTGAACACCCGGCGCAGCTCCGCCGTAGGCTCCACCTGCTTCAGGTACAGAGTTCTGGAACGCAGCTCCTCATAGGGCACTTCGGTAAGGGAATTGTAGACCATAGGATGCCCCAGTGCCTTTTTGTTGATATAGGTGCCATCGCCCTGTGTCATATAGATCAAACCAATGGATTGCAGCCTTCCCAGCACTTTCTGGATCGTGAAACGGGAAACGTGATAGATCTCTGCCAATTCCCGCTGGCTGGGCAGCTTGTCCATTATGGTCTTGCGCTGAAAGATCTTGCTGATGAGGTCTGTAACGATGAACTCGGTCTTTTTGGCAGTCACAGGCAGTATCCTCCCTTGGGGTCTTTTGCTAAGGATACCACACTGGGGCAAAAAGTGCAAAGTCCTGCACATTATTGAAAGCGGTCGGTCACGGCGTCACCAGCGTACCATCCGGGATGCGGCTCTGGGTCCACTCATGGGGACGGTAGCGCACCGGATACTTGACGATCTCATTTTCGTCGATATCCACACCGATGCCCGGACGCTCAATAGGGTAGAAGTAGCCGCCTTTTGCCTCGTTGTAGCCAGGGAACACTGCCTTGATCTTGTCTTTCAGCTCGATGTTCTCCTGAATGGCGGCATTATGCAGATGGATGTTCAGGTGGGTATTCACCGCCACCCCGATGGGGGTAATGTCCGATGGGGTGTGCCATGCGATACGCACGCCAAAGGGTTCGCAGAAGTGCGCCAGCTTTACCGCCGGGGTAATGCCACCCAGCTGGGAAACATGGCAGCGCAGGTAGTCCACCCGGCGGTTCACCACAAGTTCTTTCCACTCCATGGGATTGTTGAACAGCTCACCGGTAGCCACCGGGGTAGCGCACTGGCTGCGCAGCTGTGCCAGCCACTCGTTCTGATCCGGCGGCAGCAGATCCTCTACAAAATAGGGCTGGTAGGGTTCCAGCTCTTTGGCAAATCGGATCGCCTGATTGGGGGTCAGACGCTCGTGCACATCATGAAGGATGTGGAAGGCGCTGCCGTACTTTTCCCGCAGCTTGCCGAACATATATACCGTGTTTCGCATATAGTCGTCCGGGTCAAAATAAGTGCCGGGAATGGGGGATTCCGGGGTGCGCAGCGCATCCGGGATACCGCCGTAAAAACCCAGCTGACAGCGGATATGACGGTAGCCCTCCTTGTAGATGCGGTCCACCTCGCGGTATAATCCTTCCAGATCATCCGCCACGGCGTGGGTATAGGCCGGGATGGCGGTGCGTGCTTTGCCGCCCAGCAGCTGGTACAGGGGCATATCTGCCAGCTTGCCCTTGATATCCCACAGCGCCATGTCGATGCCTGCCACGGCGTTGTTCAGCACCGGGCCGTTGCGCCAGTAGGAGTTGACCATCATCAGGTTCCACAGGTCTTCAATATCGTTGGCATCGCGTCCGATAAGGATGGGCTTGAGGTAATCCTCCACCGCGCATTTCACCGCCAGCGGCCGCTGCTGGAAGGTTGCGCAGCCCACACCATAAACGCCCTTATTCGTGAGCACCTTGACAGCCACCAGATTGTGGCGTTCCGGGTTCGTGACAAAACATTTGATATCTGTAATGATCGTAGGTTTCATAAGAAGCACACCTCTTTATAGCAGATTGAAAAGGGTTTGCATTTTTGCTTGCAGAACTATTCAATCATACCTTTGGCGGCAAATCAATTCCTGCTTTTTATTTGGCGAAAACCGCAAAATAAAACAGTCCAATTTTTGAAACTAAAACCATTTAACAGCATGTTATCGTTGTTTTTTGAAATCATTCCAGAGAAATGGTATGTTTTACAATGAAATTTTTCCGTGGTATATTAGCGTCACAACGCACGTGCTGGATTTTCGCTTTGGAACACAATCAAGGAAAAAGGAAACCGAAGAAGGAGGCTCTCCCTTATGGAAAAGACTGAAGTCGTCGCAAAAATCATCGAGTATGTCGGCGGCAAAGACAATGTTGTGAACACCTGGCATTGCATGACCCGTCTGCGCTTTGAGCTCAAAGATACCAGCAAGATCCAGGAGGACGCCATCAAGGCGCTGGATGGTGTCATTGGCGTGCAGTTTGCCAAAGGCCAGCTGCAGATCGTGCTTGGCACCAGCGTCCATAAATATTATGACATCGCCCTGCAGATGCTGGATCTGAAGGAGGATATCGCAGCTCCCGCCCAGCCGGAAAAGAAGAAGGACTTTATTTCCTGGTTCATGGATATGGTATCCGGCGTATTCGGCCCCATCGTGCCCGCCATTGCCGGTGCCGGTATGATCAAGGGTCTTATGGGCGGTCTGGTGGCTCTGGGCGTGGTTTCCAATGCTACCGATACCTATAAGATCATTGATATGCTTGCCAGCGGCGTGTTCACCTTCCTGCCGTTCTTCATCGCCGCATCTGCTGCAAAAAAATTCAAGACCAACCAGTATCTGGCCATTGCCATTGCCGCCACTCTGATGTACCCCACCATGGTGGATGCTGCCAAGGCAGGCGAGATCAGCAACTTTATGTTTGCAGGCATCCTGCCCATTCCGGTATTCAACTATTCTGGTTCGGTCATTCCCATCATCTTCGGCGTATTTGCCCTGAGCTATATCTACAAGTGGGTCGATAATATCGTTCCCGAAGCCGCCCGCACCGTTATCACCCCCACCATCACCCTGTTCATTTCCGGCTTTTTCGCTCTGACTGTCATCGGCCCCGCGGGCATCTATATCGGTAAAGGTCTGGCATGGATGCTGGATGTGCTGTTCGGTATCTCTCCCATCTTTGCCGGTGTCGTCATGGGTCTGATCCGCCCCGCTTCCATTCTGGTGGGTATGCACCACGCCATGACTCCTATTGCTCTGGAGAACTTTGCCACCAAGGGCTACGACATGCTCATGCCCATGATGTTCATTGCAAATCTGTCCATTGTGGGTGCCGCCGCAGGCTGCTATTTCAAAGAAAAGAGCCAAAAGGAACGTTCCATCGTTCTGTCCTCCGTTCTGTCCGGCATTCTGGGCATCACCGAGCCGGCACTGTTCGGCGTGCTGACCAAGTACAAGAAGGGCTTCCTTGCAGCCACCATCGGCAGCTGCGTGGGCAGCGCCTTCATCGGTGCCTTCGGTGTGCGTCTGTACGGCTACATCACCTCCAGCATTTTCAGCATTCCCGCTTATATCGGACCTTACTTCATCTACGCCGCCATCGGCTGGATCATTGCCTTTGGCTTATCCTTTGTTCTGAGCTACCTGTTCGTGGTCAAAATGGACCGCAGCTGATTGCTTTTTCAAATCTCCCACGATAAAAAAAACAGGGCCGCCGCACAAACGATGTGCGGCGGCCCTGTTGGCGTTCTGTTTTTATTTCCCCGCCAGAAGAATGGCCAGCACGGCTTTCTGCACGTGCAGGCGGTTCTCGGCTTCATCGAAGATCTCCGGTGCGTGCTGCTCGAACACCGCCGAGGAGATCTCTTCGCCCCGGTGGGCGGGCAGGCAGTGCAGCACCATGACGTCGGGCTTGGCGCTTTCCAGCAGCTTGCCGGTAAGCTGGTAGCCCACGAAATCCCGCAGGCGCTGCTCGCTTTCCGACGTGCCGGGCTTGGCGGTGTTCCACACAGCCGTTGCCACCACATCGGCGTCCTGAACGCCCTCGGCAGGGTCTGCGGTCAGGTGGAAGGCGCTGCCGTACTTGTGGGCGAACATCAGCACATCCGCCGCCGGGCGGTAGCTCTGCGGGCAGACGCAGGTGACCTGCATCCCGGCCAGCAGTCCGCCCACGATGAGGCTGTTTGCCATGCTGCTGCCGTCGCCGACAAAGCAGAGCTTCCGGCCCGCAAGGCTGCCCCGGCGCTCCCGAATGGTCATCAGGTCGGCCAGCACCTGACAGGGATGGGCGTAATCCGTCAGGCCGTTGATCACCGGCACACCGGCCAGCTCGGCAAATTCTTCCAGATCGCTCTGGCGGTAGGTGCGCCACACCACACAGTCGTAGTAGCGGCCCAGCACCCGGGCGGTGTCCTTGAGGGGCTCGCCGCGCCCGGCCTGCAGCTCGGCGGTGTTCATGTAGTTGCCCAGACCGCCCAGCTGGTACACACCCACCTCAAAGCTGGTACGGGTGCGGGTGGACGCCTTGGAGAAGATCAGAGCCACCGTTTTGCCCGCCAGCAGCGGGGCCGTGCCGCCCAGCTTCTGCTGTGCCTTGAGCTGGTCGGCCACATCCAGAATGTGGGTCAGCTCGGCAGGGGAGAGGCCACTCATTTTCAGCAGATTTTTCATGCCTGCTCCTTCGGAGCCGTCGGCTCCATTTTGCTCAGCACATCGCCCAGGATCTCCAGCGCCATGTCCACATCGTGCTCGCTGAGGGTCAGCGGCGGCAGCAGGCGCAGGCGGGTCTTGGCCGTCAGCACCAGCAGGCCCGCTTCGCGGCAGGCTGCCAGCACATCTGCGGCCTTGAGGTCGTAGAACTCGATGCCCACCATCAGGCCGATGCCGGAAATGCTCTTGACATGGGGCAGCTTTGCGATGCCCGCACGCAGCTGGACGGCGCGCTCGTTGACATTGGCAAGGAAGCTCTGGTCCATGCGGTCCACCACCACATTGGCACCGGCGCAGACCACCGGGTTGCCGCCGAAGGTGGAGCCGTGGGTGCCGGGGCCCATGCCTGCGGCCACCTTTTCGTTCATCAGCACCGCGCCGATGGGCAGTCCGCCGCCCAGACCCTTGGCCAGCGTGACCACGTCCGGCTTGAGGTTGTAGTGCTCGCAGCACAGGAAGGTGCCGGTGCGGCCCACGCCGGTCTGCACCTCGTCCACGATGAGCACAAGGTCTTTTTCGTCACAGAGCTTGCGCACGGCCTGCACATAGTCCGGGTCCAGCGCCATCACGCCGCCCTCGCCCTGAATGAGTTCCAGCATCACGGCGCAGGTGTTGCGGTCCACCAGCTCCTGCAGCGCTTCCATATCGCCTGCCGGAGCATACAGGAAGCCCTCGTTGAAAGGGCCGAAGTAGTTGTGGAACACCTCCTGACCGGTGGCGGTCAGGGTGGCGATGGTGCGGCCGTGGAAGCTGTTCACCAGCGTGATGACCGTGGTGCGGTCCTTGCCGTAGTGGTCCACGCTGTACTTACGGGCGGCCTTGATGGCACCCTCGTTGGCCTCGGCACCGGAGTTGCCGAAGAAAACCTTGCTCATGCCGGTGCGCTTGCACAGCTTTTTGGCCAGCTTGCCGCAGGGGGCCGTGTAGTAGAGGTTGGAGGAGTGCTGCAGCTTATGGGCCTGCTCGGAAACGGCTTCGGCCCAGTCCAGATCACAGTAGCCCAGACTGTTGACACCGATGCCGCTGGTAAAATCCAGATACTGCTGGCCTTCGGGCCCGATGGCACGCAGACCGTGGCCTTTTTCCAGCACGATGGGGTTGCGGTTATAGGTGTGCAGGACGTATTCGCCGTCCCGCTTGATGACCTTTTCAGAATCCATAGGTGTACCTCCTGTAAAATGGAGCTGTTGCACAAAGCCTTGCGGCTGCCGTTCAGAACACCGTTGCACACGGTCAGCGTCCTCACCCTCTCCGTCACCTGCGGTGACACCTCTCCCAAAGGGAGAGGCCTTGGCAAAGA
>ENA-OYEE01000758-OYEE01000758.1-human-gut-metagenome-genome-assembly--contig:-NODE-758-length-10587-cov-4.728162_pt1 | contig 10587 bp, 6 predicted proteins | sample MGYA00243556_ERZ652917 | MGnify/ENA primary metagenome ERZ652917 (study PRJEB26926, sample SAMN06164646) | human gut metagenome | biome: ENVO:00009003; feature: ENVO:2100002; material: ENVO:00002003... | reverse complement strand
ACGAGATTTCTGCCTGTCTCGTGGGCTCGGAGATGTGTATAAGAGACAGGCCTAATTCTCAATTTTCAATTTTCCATTTTCAATTGCTGAAAGCCACAGCCCGGCGAACGTGATGCCTCCGTTTACCATAAGCATCTCGTAGCCGAACATATAGCCTGCGTATTGTTTCACCAAGAAATCCGTGGCGAGGCAAACTAACGGGGAGGCTATACAGATATAGGGCACGTATTTGTCACGGGCTTTCCGCTTCGTGAAAAGCCCGAAAACAAACAGCCCCAATAGAGGACCATACGTGTACGACGCTATCATGTAGATCGCGTCGATAACGCTCCGGTTATTTACGGCCTTGAACGCCAAGATGATCAAGACGAACAAGACGGATATCATCACGTGTACCTTTAGGCGGGTACGTTTCGCCCTTTTCGCTTCCTCTCTCTGCACGCCGAGGATATCCACGCAAAAAGAGGTGGTGAGCGCTGTCAACGCCGAGTCGGCGCTACTGAAAGCCGCCGCTATGATACCGATCGTAAAGAAGATCAAGATACTTCCGCCCAAGATCCCCGAGGTACAAAACATCGGGAGGATATCGTCGTTGAGGGTTGGCAACTGGATGTTCCGCTGTGCCGCCAATGTCAGTAGCAGTACCCCCAACGCGAGAAACAAGAAGTTGACCGGCGTGAAGGCGAAGCCATATGTGTACATGTTTTTCTGGGCATCCTTCAAGCTCTTGCAGGAGAGGTTCTTTTGCATCATGTCCTGATCCAGCCCGGTCATGACGATCGTGATAAAGATACCGCTGAAGAACTGCTTGAAGAAGTTCTGCGTACTATGCCAATCGCCGAACTCGAAGATCCGGAAATGAGGGCTTTCCACCAAGGTCTGCGCCATACCCCCGAAATCCAGTCCCATCTTGTCTTTCACCTGCCAGATGATCACGATCAACATTGCCACGAGACAAAGGGCCTGCAACGTATCTGTCCAGATGATCGTCTTGATGCCGCTCCGGAACGTATATAGCCATACCAGCAGGATACTGAGGATAGCGGTCGCGGCGAATGGGATGTTCCAAGCGTTGAACACGTAGGTTTGCAAGATCAAGACCACCAGATATAAGCGTGCGGCCGCCCCTACGATCTTCGAGAGCAGGAAGAATGAGGCCCCTGTCTTGTACCCCCTTCTCCCGATCCGGTCATCCAGATACGAGTAGATGGAGGTAAGTTGCAACTTATAGTATAGCGGTAGCAATACCTTGGCTATAATGATATATCCCACGAAGAAGCCTAATACAGTCTGCATATACGTCATATCGATCGCCCGCACCATGCCGGGTACCGATACGAACGTCACCCCCGATAAGGATGTCCCTACCATACCGATAGAAACGATATACCAAGGTGATTTCCTGTTCCCGAGGAAGAATGCCTCGTTGCTGTTATTACGTCCCGTGATCCATGCTATCAGCAGCAAGACGGCGAAATAGGCAGCGATAATAAAAAGGATCATATAGCTGTTCATGTATTGCTAACTTCTGTCTTCTTCTGCGCAAAGATACGGCTTTACTTTGAAATAACCGGCATATGCGTGGATTCTACCGTGATGGGTTTCTTGAAGCCCTTTAGGTAGTCCATGAAAGCGTCGGTCGATATGATACCTAAATTATCGAATTCCGGGATCTCGTAGCCCTTGAATAAAGAGGTGTCGTACCCGTCTCCGCCATCGGTGATGAAAGCGTCTAGGGTCACCACGCAAGGGGTATTGTCCTCGATCTCAGTTTTTTGCCCGTCTCTTGTATAGACTATTTTCTCGATCTTATTTTCGCTTAGGGTAAGCGTGAGGTCGGAGGATTGAAGGAAACCGTTCGGATTCTTCCGTCCATCCTCCAATAGTTTCTTCAACCGCTTTCCGTCGAAACGATAGGCAACGATAGCGGAGCCGAAAGGCAGGATGTTGCCGGCACGCAGTCGGGTGATATCCCCTTTCGGGAGGACCGCACGGATACCTCCGTAATGGTTTACGCCGATCACCGGCTGATCCTTGTAAGCGGGCATCTCTTTTTGGAAACGCTTGGCATAAGCGGCCGTGACCAACGCCCCGATAGGCGTATAGTCGAACTTATTGATGGTACGGTCGTGGATCAAGGCCTCTTTTGCCGTGGCAAGTTTCTCGTTCAGCCGATATTTATCCATGATCTTCTCCACGGCTTCTCGCATCTCCGGGTTCTCCTCGCAGGCTACACGCACGGTATCCCCTTGGATGAAAGAGATATCCCGGTGTCCGTTGAAATCCTGTATCTGGAACAGCAGTTTCCCGATATGGGTACCGTTTACGCCGGCTTGGATGATGGGGATGTTATTGATCTTATCAAGCACCAGCTCATGCGAGTGGGCGGATATGATGGCGTCTACCTTATCGATGAACGGCAGTCCTTGGGCGTTCTCCTCGGTGATGCGGTAAGGCATTTTCATATCCGTGCCGATGTGCATCAAGAGGATAATCATATCGATCTGGCCCTCTTTCTTTAATTGGTAGACGGTTTGTATACACGCCGCTCCCAGCGGATGCGTGAACTGAAGCCCTTTCAGGTTCTCCGGCTTGGTCTTGACGTAGGTGTCCGTCGTGGTCAGTCCGATGAAGGCTATGCGCAGGGAGGAGCCATCTTTCAACTTACGCTCTACGATACGGTAGGGACTCAACCAGTCGGGGTGGGTGTATTTCTTCTCCTCGGTGATATTGGCGGCTACATGGGGGATATTTAGGGTGGCGGTGTCCACTAGGTAAGGAAGCCCCCAGTCGAACTCGTGGTTACCGATGGCGGACATTTCCACGTCCATCGCCTCGTACATCTCTTTGATAGGCTCGCCTTTCGTGATCTTGGAGAAATAGCTTCCGCTGAAATTATCTCCGCCTGAGACAACGATGGAATGCGGATAGCGTTGCTTCTCGTTTTGTGTCATTTGTACCAACCGGGCGGCTCCCGGCGTGATCCCGTCGGAGGCGAAAGCCCCATGGAAATCGTTGAATGAGAAAATGGCTAAAGTGTCTATCGAGCTAGACGGGGTGGCGATATCTTGAGCGAATAGGGGAGCGGTTAGCGCACTGCCTAGCAAAATCGCCGATACGAATTGTTTTTTCAGTCCCATGGTTGTATGTATTAATAGGGACAAAAGTAGGAAAAATAATGGGATTCACCGAGGAAAACGCCCGATTCGTCGAATTCTTTTTGATCGTTTTAAACCTTCGGCCTACCTTTGTGTCATAGTAATAGCTCGTGAGAGTGAAAGCGAACCGGTTGTTCATCATAACCGGGAAATAGGTAAACATTAAGTCAAAGGGCCGCCGTCTGGATAAGATGCGGCCCTTTTGATTTATTCGGACTTGAGGTTGTTTACGGGATTGTCGTGGGTGGTACGGAATACGTTATATCCGGAAACCGCCAGTATGACGGTGAGTACCAATACGCCTCCTCCCACGAATAGATACCAGGATAGCGAGATCTTCTCCGAGAATTGCTCTTGCCATTTCTGGGAGATATAGAAAGCGATACCGCAACCAAGTAAGATGGCTGGCAATGCCATGGTGATGATATCTTTCAAGAAAATATGGAGTATGTCTTTTACCGTGGCTCCGTTAATCTTGCGGATCGCCATTTCTTTCCGGCGACGGTTCACCTCGTCGTTCGTGTATCCGATCAATCCGATGAAGACGATCAGCAAGGTGACGATGCCACCGATCATGACGGAGTCACGGAATTTCCGGGAGGAGGTGTATCCTTCCAGCATCTCGCTCTTGAAGGAGATTACGTTGAGTTCTTTATCCGGGATGAGTTCTCCCATTAGATCCTGCGTCTTGCGTAGGGCCTCGGAAGAAAGGCTATGGTATCGAATGACCATATGTTGGGCCGCCCCTTTCGTATAGAACATGATCTTGGCTCGCGGATCTTCTCCCGCTATGGAACCTAGGCGGAAATCCTCGAACACGCCCCGGATCGTGAAGAGAGGCATCGACTCGGACTTGGTATCGTGTCCGGTTATTTGTACCGTCTTGCCCACGGCTCCGTCGCTCCAGTCGGCGAAAGGTTTCATGTATTCAATGAAATTGCGGCTCACCAGTATCTCTTGCGAGGAGGTGGTATTCTCTGTGAAGTATTGTCCTTCTACGATCGGGATTTCCAATACGTTCAGGTAATCGTTTCCTACGTCGTAGAGGTCGGCGATGTTGAATAGTTCCCGGTCGTCTCCCGGAAGATAGACGTTATTGCCCGAGGCTCCCCAGAAAGGAAGGTTATAGCAAGTCGTGATGGCGTCTACCTCGGGTAATCTCTGGGTTTCCTCGATCAGTTTGGCACGCCCCGTGGAGTCTACGGCGCCGATATACACATAGGCGAGGTTCTCGGGATTGTATCCCGGATGATCATTCACCATATGGTCGTATTGCTTGCCTACCACTAGCAATAAGGAGGCGAGGAAGCTGATTGCCGTGAACTGGAAGAACAAGAGTCCCAGTTTCCAAAGGCGGCGTGCTTCACGAATACTCCGGAAAACAGCCGCTACAGGAATGCGTCCTAAGAACCAGCCGGTAGCTATGCCCGTAGAGATAAGTACGACTATGACCGTGAGGCATATCGCCCACATACCCGTGGATAGGAATAACGATCGGACTCCCGTGCCGATCAGCTCCTTTATAATTCCTTGAAATCCTAGGATCAAAAGTACGACCAGCGCTAGCGCGATGGTGACGTGGGTCCCTACCTCGGACAACGCCATACCTTGGATATCCTTACCGCTCGCCCCGTAACATTTGCGTACGGCCATCTCTTTCGTGCGGTTCACGATGGAGGAGATCACGATCAATATATAGTTCATTACGGCGGTGAAGATCAATACGAAGGCGATGAACGAGAGGATCAAGGCCATACGTTTGGCCATATCGTCCTCCATATGTACGTTGAGTAGTTTGTGGAAGGTGAAGGTCAGTTCCACGCCGGCTTTCTTAAGGTCGTTTACGGGGAAATGCTTGTCGATCATCTGTCTCATTCCCGCTTCCAACTGGGCCTCTGTCGTACCCGGCGATACCTTGACATAACTTTGGTAGCGGTCGTTTCCGGTTAACATATGGGTTCCGTCCCACATGAACTTGCTGATGGAAGAAAGGGATACGATAATGTCATAACTCTGTTCGGTGTTGTCCGGTAGTTTCTTGAATACGCCGCCTATCGTGAGGGCTTGTCCCGGCGCGTCGTCAATCTCGAAGCGTTTTCCCATCACGTTGCCGCCGATACGTTCGGCGATCTCGTCGGATACGAGCACGTACATGGGCTGGGAGAGAACTTGCTTAGGGTCTCCGATGAGCATGGGGCGGGGCAATACGTCGAAAAGACAACTGTCCGCTAGGATAAAGGTCGCTTTGAGTCGATGCTTGTTGTCGGACATCGTAAAAGGGGAGTTTCCCCGGAAGTACGTATAGCGTGTGGCGGCCTCGATCTCCGGTGTCTCTTGTTTCAAGAGGGGGATTACTCCGGCGGGCGTTTGCCCGTGGTCGCCCACTTCCCCGTTCGTGAAAAATTTCTCATATACTCGATAGATCCGGTCTCCGTCCGGATAGAAGTTATCGTAGGTGTTCTCGAAGTGGACTTTAGCGATCAGCACCAAGCCAATGGTCAGTCCTATACCCAAGGAGATAATCTTCATTACATTGTGTTGCCCTCTTTTAAAAAGGGAGCGAATTGCGATCCCGATGTTTTTCATATTATTATTGTATTATTTTCCGGTAAGATAAAATCAAATACCGTGCCATTGTGTTTATGTGGTTGAAAAACAGAGGGATGAATATCGTATGATTATTTATGAGTGTCCAATAATTGGACAAGGGTGTCCAGATTTTGGACACCCTTGTTTAATACCTTTTCTCAATAGTGGCTCCGGGGAAATAATGCGTGAGGATTTTCCGGTACGAATACCCTTTGGCTCCCATCACGGCGGCTCCGATCTGGCAAAGCCCTACGCCATGTCCCCATCCGGCTCCCGTCAAGATGAAGCGGGAGGGGATATCGAGGCGGATATCCTTCTTATCGACAACAAAGGCCGAGCTGTATAGATGCGTCTCGGATAATGTCCGGCGTATCTCAAGCTCTTTGCCGATGGTGAACGAACGGCGTACCCCTACGATCTTGAGTTTCGTGATACGTCCGGACGAACCTCTTTCCAACGGAACGAGATCGATGATCGGCCCGAAATCCATACCCGTTTTCCGGTGGATCAACCCCGATAGTTCCTCTTGCGTGTATTCTACTTTCCAACGGTAGAAATCCGTAGTCTCTTGATCGTAGTTGTTTAGCACTTGGCTAAGGATCTCCTTGTCCGTCGTATTACAGAAGGCTTCGGGTGAGGTACGTATCCATTGTTCCGCTTCCCGCTCGTCCGTCAAGTCGGGATAGGCGGGAGTCTCGCCGTCCCTCAATGCGGTAAGATAGGAGTGGGGAACCGGTTCCCAGCAATTCTCGAATTTCTCGGTCACGCCTCCGCAGCATTTCGAGAAGCGGGCGTCGCAGATCATATCGTTATCCATCAATACCTCTCCACGGGTCTCTTTGATCACCTCCCCGACTATCGGGTTCGATGCCCGGGTAATACCTTGGTAACGCTGGCAATGATCGTCGGCGCAGACATCGAACAGCTCATGGTCTTCCCGGTCGTACCAGCGGATCAAGGTCTCGTTGTCGCGGTAACAACTTTTATAGGGCGTAACCGATCCGTTCAAGCTGAAATTCTTCTCGACCTGTGCCAAGAGCCAGCTTCGCGAGATCACGGCATGGGCTTTCAGCAACTCTTTGGAAGCGTTGGCGCTCATCTCCGAGGAGATGACGCTGGTAAGGTATTCCTCCACGTCCACTTGGTTGATCGTGACGATTCCTTTATCGGTTGCCACGAGGTTCAACGCTCCCTTGAAGCGTTGATCCTCCTGTCGTTGCCAGTGAAAATCCACGCCGATCGTGACCGCCTTCAAGTCGAAAGAGGATTGCGGGCTGGTCGGCTCGAAGAATAGCTCCTGATAAAGCTTCCCATTGTACACGATCTTGCCGCTTACCCAGAGGGCACGTTGCTCGCCTATGGTGAACGTGCCGGTTTCCGTATGTACATACTCTTCGTTAAAAACAAATGAGACCGCTTTGTGGGTCATGATTCCCACATTGATTACAGGTGCTTCCATATCCTTATTCCTTTATTCTATTCTTTTTTCGCGTTCAGGGAATTAAATGTGAGGTAAGCGATCATGACAAGGTACATGACAACCGCTAGTATCTCGGCGGCATTGCTAGATGCCCATTCCTCGTTCATCAAGTTGATTCCGCCGAAGCGTAAGGCCGCGCTGACCACCCCCATCAAGGCACCGCCGGCGATAAAGCCGGAAGCCAGTAACGTACCTTTCTCCAAGCGGGCCGAGTTCAAGCTTTGGTCTTTGCTACGGCTTCCTACGTACCAACTGATCGCTCCACCGATCAAAAGCGGCGTATTCAGGTCCAAAGGAATAAACATACCCAAAGCGAATGCCAACGCCGGTATCTTGCAGAAGTTCAATACGACGGCGAGGACGGCTCCAATCGCGTATAAAGCCCAAGGTGCCCCCGAACCACTCATCAACGGCTCGATAACGGCGGCCATAGCGTTCGCTTGCGGAGCGGCCAATTGTCCGGTCGTGAAACCGTACGTCTGGTTCAATATCAAGATCACGCCTCCTACCGTAGCGGCGGAAACTAATGTGCCTAAGAATTTCCAAGTCTCTTGCTTGGCGGGTGTGCTCCCCAGCCAATAGCCGATCTTTAAGTCGGTAATGAAACCTCCCGCCATGGAAAGCGCCGTACAAACCACGCCTCCGATAATCAGGGCGGATACCATGCCGGCCGGCCCTTTCAACCCTACGGCGACCAAGATGATGGAGGCGAGGATCAACGTCATGAGCGTCATGCCCGATACCGGGTTCGTCCCTACGATAGCGATAGCGTTTGCCGCTACGGTCGTAAACAGGAAAGCGATCACCCCGACCAGCAATAAGCCGATGGCGGCATGGAACCAATTATGAAGTACGCCGAACTGGAAGAACAGGAAGGTGACGATCAGCGATACGATGATACCGATCGTTATCACCTTCATCGACAAATCCTTTTGCGTACGTATGGTATTACTCTCCACAGCGTCTCCTTTTCCTTTCAACTCGTTCGCCGCCAAGCCTACGGCTCCCTTGATGATCCCCCAAGAGTTGATGATGCCGATCACCCCGGCGGTAGCGATACCTCCGATACCGATGTGGCGGGCGTAGGTGGTGAAGATTTGCTCGGCGCTCATGCTCCCGACGGTCGCCGTGATAGCGTCATTGCCGAACGTAAGTACGTCGGCGCTGAAAATGGCGGACATGGCGGGGATGATCACCAACCATACCAAGAATGAACCGGCGCAGATGATCAAGGAGTATTTTAATCCGATGATGTAACCCAGACCTAGCACGGCAGCGCCCGTATTGACTTTCAATACGATCTTGGCCTTCTCTGCCAGCATCTCACCGGCTCCGACGATACGGGTACTGATCGTCTCGCCCCACCAACCGAAGGTGGCGATGATGAAGTCGTACAAACCTCCGATTAATCCGGCGAATATCAAGGGCTTCGCTTGGCTTCCGCCTTTCTCGCCGGAGACGAGTACTTGCGTGGTAGCCGTAGCTTCCGGGAAGGGATACTTACCGTGCATGTCGGATACGAAATATTTACGGAATGGGATTAATAGCAAGATCCCGATGATACCTCCTAACAAGGAACTCATGAAAACCTCGAAGAAATTGACCGTGATCTCCGGATATTTGTCTTGCAGGATATAAAGGGCGGGCAAGGTGAAAATGGCCCCCGCCACGATCACGCCGCTACTGGCCCCGATAGACTGGATGATGACGTTCTCTCCCAAGGCGTTCTTCCGCTTGAATCCGCTGGACAATCCCACGGCGATGATAGCGATCGGGATGGCGGCCTCGAATACTTGACCGACCTTCAGGCCCAGATAAGCGGCCGCCGCGCTGAATATCACCGCCATGACCAATCCCCAAAGGACGGACCAAGGCGTAACCTCCGGATAGTGTTTGTTGGGAGACATAAGAGGCTTGTAGCTTTCCCCTTCTTTTAATTCTCGGTAGGCGTTTTCTGGCAGCCCGGTTACCTTTTCTTCATTTTCTGGTTTCACGATATTAAAATGTTAGATTATAAGTTCGTAATAGCTCCACCAAATGGGTGTTGGGTGACAAATTTATGTTTTCTGGCTGAGACCTGCAAGGATTCTTTAGAATAGTTAGGGCAACCGTACCCAAATTATCTATATGAATTCTTGCCCAGTAGCGTATGAATTCTTGTTCGCATGCTGTATAATTCTACAAACCACGGCGTGATCTATACAGACCAAGTCGTGGAATATACAAATCACGTCGTGGTCTGTACGTCCCACGGCGATCTTTTGGAAATAGATCAAGTAGTAAGTATGTTTGTATATGGCAAAAAGAATGTTTATTACTTGAGGACATGAACAATTATACCTAGAGCGGTTATAGTTGTACATATCAAGCAAGAGATGTGCGATTTGAATGGGATGGGGGAGAAGCCGAGTAAATAATTTGAGGTTTATCGTTAATTCGTAAATTCTTTCTATTTTTGTAGTCAAATACAGAAAGTAGATGAATCAAAGATATCCTTCAGCCTTGTTGGAAAATGCCGTGAATGAATTGGCTTCCTTGCCGGGGGTGGGGAGGAAGACAGCGCTCCGGCTAGCGCTTTATATGTTGCGCCGGGACGTCGGCTATACGGAAAACTTCGCCGCGGCCTTGGTCGCCCTCCGTCGAGACGTGAAGTACTGCAAGGTCTGCCATAATATATGTGATGATGAGGTTTGCTCTATTTGCGCCAACCCCAGCCGTGACCATTTCTTGGTTTGCGTGGTAGAGAATATCAAGGAGGTGATGGCGATAGAGAATACCGGGCAATTCCGTGGCGTATACCATGTGTTGGGCGGGATCATCTCGCCGATGGATGGTATCGGACCGGGCGACTTGCGTATCGACAGTCTGGTGCGACGTGTGGCCGAAGGTGAGGTGAAAGAGATCATCTTGGCGTTGAGCACTACCATGGAAGGCGATACGACTAACTTTTTTATTTACCGGAAGCTATCCGGTTACGATGTGAGGATCAGTGTCATCGCACGTGGCGTATCTATCGGTGACGAGATCGAGTATGCCGACGAGATCACCTTAGGACGATCCATTATCAATCGTACCGAGTTCAATCTCACCTCTTCTAATTCATAAATCATAACTCATAATTAATATCCGGAATGACCTACGAAGAAACCAAGTTGTCCGTTATCATCGTTAACTATAACGTGAAGTATTTTCTGGAGCAATGCCTCTATTCTGTCCGTGCCGCCGTAACGGGGATGGACGCCGAGGTGTTCGTGGTGGATAATAACTCGACGGATGGATCTGTCGAATATCTCCGGCCTAAATTCCCGGAGGTGGTTTTCATTGAGAATAAAGATAATCCCGGTTTCGCCAAGGCTAATA
>ENA-OYEE01000752-OYEE01000752.1-human-gut-metagenome-genome-assembly--contig:-NODE-752-length-10649-cov-4.817444_pt1 | contig 10649 bp, 8 predicted proteins | sample MGYA00243556_ERZ652917 | MGnify/ENA primary metagenome ERZ652917 (study PRJEB26926, sample SAMN06164646) | human gut metagenome | biome: ENVO:00009003; feature: ENVO:2100002; material: ENVO:00002003... | reverse complement strand
TTTCTGCCTGTCTCGTGGGCTCGGAGATGTGTATAAGAGACAGATATAATAGTTACAAAAATAAAAGGTAAGCGTTTGCCTGCCCGACATAAAATAATGAAGTGACCGAAATCAAGGTTGAAGTATCGGTATGAGGAGTTGGAGCATTGTTTATCACTCGATGAGAGAAAGACGCGGACAGTCTCAATAAAACGAGGACGCTCCTATAGCCTTGCTGTAGTACCATATAGGAAGTACTACAGTACTTCTTCGAAAGTACCGTAGTACTTTTATTATGATTACTTGAGTACTTCTTTAGGAGTACTGGAGCATATCTATAGAAAAAGGCTTCACATGCCCTCTATGACACATGAAGCCCTTTTTGTTATCCTATATAAATAATAAGAATCGTTGCCGTTAAAAGCGGATCAGCACTTAATGCTCAACTGCCGCAACACCTCACGGATCTTCTCATACGTGACGATACGTGTAGGAACCAAAGGCAAACGAAGCTTATTCTCGATAAAGCCCATCATATTTAACATACTCTTCGCTCCGGCAGGATTTCCATCCACGAACAACAGGCTGAACAGCTCCGTGAAGCTGTGATGGATCGTACGTGCGCTATCATAATCACCCGCCAAGGCCAGACGTACCATACGGCTAAACTCACGAGGGAAGGCGTTACCGATCACGGAGATCACTCCCACCGCACCTAATGTCATTAAAGGGAAAGTAATGCCATCGTCACCGGAGATCACGTTGAAACGGGCCGGCTTGTTCTTGATGATATCATCCATCTGGGTGATATTGCCGGAAGCCTCTTTTACGGCGATCACGTTATCGAACTCACGGGCGATACGAAGCGTAGTCTCGGCCGTCATGTTCACGCCCGTACGCCCCGGTACGTTATAGAGTACGATCGGTAAATGGGTAGCGTTGGCGATCGCCTTGTAATGCTGGTAAATCCCTTCTTGGGAAGGCTTATTATAATAAGGTACGACCGAGAGGATAGCGTCGATACCCTCGAAATTATCTGTCTTCAATTTCTCGACAACCGACCGTGTACAATTACCTCCCACGCCTAATACGATAGGGATACGGCCCCGTACACGAGTCACTACCAAGCTTATAATGTTTTTCTTTTCTTCTTCCGTAAGCGTAGGGGTTTCCGCTGTAGTTCCCAGCACTACCAAATAATCCGTACCGTTCTGCACCTGATAATCCACCAGCTTGCCTAACGCCTCGTAGTCTACACTCTCATCTTCCTTGAATGGCGTGATCAACGCCACACCCATTCCTTTTAAATTTATGTCTGCCATGGGGAAAATATTCCTTTTTGTTATTTAGCACTGCAAAAATAAGGAAATTATATCATTTAGCACGGATGGAACGCAAATAAAATAATATCTGTCCGAATAAATACTGAATATCGTCCTTATCTGTTACAGTCAAGCCTAAGTCGTACCATTCTTGGCCCGGATACTTAATCCCGACCTTGAAGGCGGATGGATGCCGGAGAGCGATGTATTGCAAGGCATAACAACCCGGCCGGGTGATATCGATCAGGATATCCGCCTTGAGAGCGCTCACCTTTTCCAAGACACTATCGGAAGGGAATCCCCACGCATTGAGATCACTCTTTGAATGTACAGGAATATTGGAATCGTCGAAAGGAATATCCGCTCCTCCGGACGGCACATATACACACGTCTTGATGTCCTTCTTCGCCTTGCGCAAAGGCTCCAAGGCCCTCATGACGTCCTCGTGATCCTCTATATTATACAAGACCAAAAGCGAACGTGCCTCATCCAAGGAAAGGGAACGATGCGGACGCCCCCCGGCATCCGACGCTAAAGCCTGTATCTTCTTCTTGATAAAATAATTCGTAAACATTATTCCAGCATATTTAAGAACGCATCCTCGTTGATAATCTTCACACCCAGCTTCGCCGCTTTCTCCAGCTTGGCCGGTCCCATATTCTCGCCGGCAAGGATATAATCGGTCTTCCCCGAGACGGAGCCGCTATTCTTGCCGCCATGTTGCTCAATCATCGCCTTATACTCGTCACGTGAATGCTTGGAAAATGTCCCGCTGATCACGATCGTCAATCCTTTCAACTTCTCGGAACGGTTCGCCAATTGCTCTTCGGAAACCGCCATCCGCAAGCCCTGTTCCTTTAATCGGTTCACCAACGTACGGTTCTTCTCGTCCGAGAAATAACTCAATACACTCTGGGCGATCCGCTCGCCGATCTCGTCCACGGCTACCAAATCCTCTAAGGACGCCTGCTCCAGTGCCTCGATCGAGTGGAAAGCCGAGGCCAAGCGTTTAGCGACCGTCTCTCCCACGAAACGAATCCCCAGACCGAACAAGACCCTCTCAAAAGGAACTTGCTTGGATTCCTCCAGACTCGACATCAGATTCTGGGCGCTCTTCTCCGCCCACCGTTCCAGACGCAATAAATCGGCAACTGTCAACGTATATAAGTCCGCCGAGTCTTTTACATAACCGGCGTTGTACAAATCCTCCACCGTTTCCGGGCCTATATTGATATTCATCGCCTTCCGGGTCACGAAATGCTCTATACGCCCCTTGATCTGAGGAGGACAGCCCGACTCGTTCGGACAGTAATGCGCCGCCTCTCCCTCCGGACGCACCAAAGGAGTCCCGCACTCCGGACACACACGGATAAAGCGGACCTTATCCCCCATCAGCATCGAACGAGCCTCCACGTTCACTCCCACGATCTTCGGGATGATCTCCCCGCCTTTCTCCACATACACTTGGTCGCCGATATGCAAGTCAAGCCCCTCGATAATATCGGCGTTATGCAAGGAAGCCCGCTTCACCACCGTCCCCGCCAACAATACGGGCTCGAGGTTCGCCACCGGAGTGACCGTCCCCGTCCGTCCCACTTGGAAAGAGACCGAGTTCAAGCGAGTCTCGGCACGCTCCGCCTGAAACTTATAAGCGATCGCCCAGCGAGGGCTTTTCGACGTAAAACCTAAGTTCCTCTGCTGACGAAGCGAGTTTACCTTCAACACGATTCCATCCGTCGCCACGGGCAGGTTCTTACGTTCCACATCCCAATATGCGATATAATCGAATATATCCTGTAGGCTCTGGCATTTGCGGATCACGTCCGGAATCTTAAAACCCCATGCGCGAGCCGCCTGCAAATTCTCATAATGCCCTTCGGCCGGCAGGTTCTCACCCAATAAATAATAGAAATAAGCATCCAGCTTACGGGAGGCCACGATAGCCGGGTTCTGCTGTTTCAACGTACCGGAAGCGGCGTTGCGAGGATTGGCGAACAAGGGTTCCTCCTGCTCCTCCCGCTCCTTATTCAAGCGATCGAACTCCGCCCAAGGCAGCAATACCTCGCCACGGATCTCGAACTCCTCCGGAAAATCAGAACCCCGGAGTCTTAATGGAACCGAACGGATGGTCTTGATATTCGCCGTCACGTCATCACCACGAGTACCGTCGCCACGGGTCACGGCACGCGTCAAGCGTCCTTTCTCATAGGTCAAAGAGATAGAAGTACCATCATATTTAAGCTCCGCCACAATCTCGAAAGGCTCATTCAAGGAGCGGACCGTACGATCATAAAAATCACGGATCTCATCCTCGGAGTACGTATTACCCAACGAAAGCATCGGATATTTATGTACCACTTGCTCAAACTCTTTCGAGAGGTCGCTCCCCACCCTCCGGGTCGGGGAATCCGGATCGGCGAACTCGGGATGCGCCGCCTCCAGTTCCTGCAACTCTTTCATCATCTTATCAAACTCAAAGTCTGATATCGTCGGTGCCGAAAGCACATAATAATTATAATTATGCCGCTCCAGCTCATCACGCAGGGCTTTTATCTTTGCTTCGACCATATTAGTATATTAATTCTACGTTGTCTATCCAAAACGTATTTCCCGGAGAGCCGATATAGGCCCCTCCGTGGCTGGAGGTGAACTGCAACACCATATGCGTAGGTGCCTCGCCCGGCTCCGCCCAGCCTACCTCTTGGATAGGAACGCTTTTTCCTTTACTATTTAACGTATAACGTTCCTCTACTTGTATACGCATATACGGTTTATATTCGGGTTTGGATGTTATATTTCCATAAAGGATCGGGTAAGTAGCGTCATTTACCCAATCAGGGGTAGATTCCGTATAGCGTTGCACCATCGTACCGACCCGCTTGGAATAAACATTCCCTTCCGCGTCTTCCCATCGTTTCTGCAACAACAAGATCACCGCCAAGGAATCCTGCCCGGCCACCGTACTCTTACGGCTGAACCCCGTACTACGTACCCGATTCTTCTCGGGAGCGGCTTTCACCTTATAATCAAACCGCAACGCTTTCGGCTTCTTGGAGAAAGGCACTCCTGATTGTAACATCGCTTGAGGGTTTTTTGTTCCCTTGATCGGCTCATGCACCGTACCCAAGAAAACGGAGCCGGCGGCGATCACCTCGATATCCACCAAACCGAAAACCTTCACGCTCTCATAACGGGTCTCCATGCGGGCGCACATCCCATCCCCCCGTTTCTCCGGGAAAACAGACGTATTGGTTTTCACCACTCCCGCCACTTTCGCCATCACGTTGGAAGTAGCCCACGGAGAACCGCCCATATTACGATACGCCGTATTACCGACAATCGTATCCGAGGGCCCCAGCTCATAAAGCCATTTCGTATTTCCCCCGATAATGCCAGACTCATGAATCTCACGGACAATCCAATTATCCATGTCTCCATAAGCGAAGGGCACCACATTCTCCGATGTCACCCCATCCCCGTCCGCGAGAACCACGGACAGAGGCATACAAGCGATTGCCAAAAATAACGCTTTCTTTCTTAAACTCAAACCCATCCCTCTATCAATTTAATACCTATCTAACCCTTTATTTATAAGCTATAGCCCCATTCCTTCAAGGCCATGCCCCAATTTTCCTCTACAAGCCGGACCGTACGATCCTCGTACTTGTATTGGTTCTTCTTGTAGCCCTTCTTCTTGCCCAGATACTTCTCTATATCCGCCTTAGACTCCTTAAAGCCGGGTAAGTTTAATGTCCCGTAAATATTTTCCGTCATGGCGAAAGCGTCTTTCTCGAAATCCTCGAACTTCACTTCCACCAGATTGCCTTCCGGTATCAGGTGCTTCTCTTCCTCGTACTTATAGAAAAGACGGCGATATACCTCGATGAAGTTCGCCTCGATCTGCTCGTTCGTGATATCCTGCAAACGCAATGGCTGGATCGTATTCGTAAAGAAACTGCGGGTACTCTCGAATACCGTATACGGATTTCGCTTCAAGTAGATGAACTTAGCGTTCGGGAACATCTCCAGCAAAGTCTTCACACGCCCCGTATGCGGTGGGTTCTTGCTCAAATACTGCATACCGTTCGTATTCCAGAGGGAAACCTTAACCAGACGCATGAAAGTATCCATGAAGATCCGCCGCTCCTCCTCCGTGATATCGTTAAACAATAAGTAACGATCGCAATACTCCATCCAGCGTTTCGGGAAGAACCAGAAATTATAATACGTATAAGGCATCATGTTCGACAAGGCGAACTCCTCCTCTTGCGGAAGATCCACCTTCAACTCCATATTATCAGTCGGACGCTTATCCGGCATCAAGAAAGCCATGTTCTTCTTGAAGAAAGGCTGTCCCCAGAGCATCAGGTGCGGGAATACCGTCTGGTACGTCGTGGTATAACCGAAATGCTTATCGCAGGCGAAGATGTTATGCACAAAGGTCGTACCACTCCGCCAATGCCCCAAGATAAACAAGGGGTCCATCTCGAGCGGCTTATCGGCCAATTTCTTGAACCGGCTATCCTCGATCGGCTTCAAGGCGCTCAACAGGCGGCAAACACCGGTCGTAAGGCGATACTTACCCTTAAAGCCCTTGTCTATCTGCTGCCGGGCCGTCACCTTCCTGAACGTATCCCAATCCGCCCCGACCAACGTATTGATCGGTAGCTTATCAAACTCCAACAATCCCATATCCTATCGTTTTTCCGTTATACATTTCACAGATACGCCCTGCCGGCCCAACTCCTCACAAACCTTACGGATCGCCTCATAGTGCTCCTCTCCGATTCCCATCTCCGGGAGGTTCAAGGTAGCCAAAGCGTCTTCCGTCACCATATCTTTAGCGTCCACACGGTCGATGATCATACCCACGGCGGACGTATTATTCGTAATCGGATCGATCAAGATAAACGAGCCGGTTTGCTTATTCCTCCTATACGGATCGAAGAACAACTCCTTGCCGGTAGTAAATACCACACGGCCGATCTCGTTCAGCTCCAGATGATCCACGGAAGATTGCTCCATCGTGTTCACGTTCACCTTATAGCGGATACTATCCACACGGGCACGTGTCGTATGAGTGGTCTGCTTGATGTAGAACTGCTTGTTCACGTCCATGGCTTCCTCATCCATCCACACCAGCATGGCCTCGAAATTACGGTCGCGGATCGGCAAGTTATCCGGGTGCACCAGCATCTCCCCACGGGAGATATCGATCTCGTCCTCCAAGGTGATCGTAATACATTGAGGAGGGAAAGCCTGCTCCAACTCACCCTCGTAGGTGACGATGCTCTTTACCTTCGAGGTCTTCCCGGAAGGCAACGCCATCACCGTATCTCCCTTACGCACGATACCGCTGGCCACCTTGCCGCTAAACCCACGGAAATCCAGATTCGGGCGCAACACGTATTGCACCGGATAACGGAAGTCCTCGTAGTTACGATCCAAGTCGATAGGCACGTTCTCCAGATAATCCAATAAAGACGTACCCTCGTACCAAGGCGTGCGATCACTCTTCTCCACCACGTTATCGCCATCCAAGGCCGACAAGGGGATATACGTGATATCCGGGATATCCAGCGGCTCCACGAAACGTTTATAATCCGCCACGATCCGGTCGAACGTATCCTTGTCGAAGTCCACCAAGTCCATCTTATTCACGGCCAGTACCACATGCTTGATCCCCAGCAAAGATACCAGATAGGTGTGACGGCAAGTTTGCGTGATCACGCCCGTGCGGGCATCCACCAAGATGATCGCCAGATTCGCCGTGGAACCACCCGTGATCATATTCCGGGTGTACTGCTCATGCCCCGGGGTGTCGGCGATGATGAACTTACGGTTGTTCGTGCTGAAATAGCGGTAAGCCACATCGATCGTGATACCTTGCTCACGCTCGGCCTTCAAGCCATCCAGCAACAAAGCGTAGTCGATATGCTCGCCGGCGTTGCCCATACGCTTGCTGTCACGCTCCAAGGCATCCAACTGATCCTCGTATATTTTCTTACTATCAAACAGCAATCGGCCTATCAAGGTCGATTTGCCATCATCCACCGAGCCGGCGGTCAAGAATCTCAGCAGGTCCTTCTGCTCGTCCTTATCTAGGAATTCCTTTATATTTAATTTTGTATCTGCCATGTCTCTTCTGTGTTAAAAATACCCTTCCCGTTTCTTCTGCTCCATACTAGCGTCTTGATCGAAGTCGATCACACGGGTCGTACGCTCGCTCTTCGTCGTGGTCATCATCTCCTCCACGATTTTCTCGATCGTATCCGCCTCGCTCTCCACGGCGCCGGTCAGCGGCCAGCAGCCCAACGTACGGAAACGGACCATACGCATACGGATCTGGTCCCGGTATTGCTCCGGCAAGCGGTCGTCGTCCGCCATGATCAAATTACCGTCGATCTCCACGCACGGACGCTCCTTGGCGAAATACAGGGGAACGATCGGGATATTCTCCAGACGGATATATTGCCAGATATCCAGCTCCGTCCAGTTCGATAGCGGAAATACACGGATGCTCTCGCCCTTATGCACACGGGCGTTATAGATATCCCACAACTCCGGGCGCTGGTTCTTCGGGTCCCATTGATGGAACTTATCGCGGAACGAGAAGATACGTTCCTTCGCACGGCTCTTCTCCTCGTCACGACGGGCGCCGCCGAAAGCGGCGTCGAACTTATATTTATCCAAGCCACGAAGCAAGGCCTGCGTCTTCATCAAGTCCGTATGCACCTTGCTTCCATGCGTGAACGGGCCCACGCCCGCGTGGAAAGCCTCCATATTAGACTCCACGATCAAGTTCCAGCCGAATTTCTTCGCGTAAGAATCACGGAACTCTATCATCTCCTTAAACTTCCATTTCGAATCGATGTGCATCAACGGGAAAGGAACCTTACCCGGAGCGAAAGCCTTCTCGGCCAGACGGACCATCACGGAAGAATCCTTCCCGATGGAATAAAGCATAACAGGATTCTCGAACTCGGCGGCTACCTCACGGATGATGTGGATAGACTCGGCCTCCAGCTCCTGTAAATGACTTAACTTGTAATCAGACATATCTTTTTTTCAGTGTTTAATTTCTACTTTCGGTACGATCAACTCCAACAACCGGCTCACGGATTGCTCCACGCTCAATACGGAGGTATCCAAGGACAGGTCCGGACGCTCCGGCGCCTCGAACGGGGCGGAAACCCCGGTAAACTCCTTGATCTCGCCTTTCCGGGCCTTGGCATACAGGCCTTTCACGTCACGGCGCTCGCACTCGGCGAGCGGCGTACTTACGTAAACCTCCAAGAAATCCGCTTTACCGATGATAGCGGACGCCATCTCTCTCAACTCGTTGTTCGGGCTGATAAAAGCCGCTATGGTTATAACACCCGTATCGACAAACAGTTTACCCACCTCGGCGATCCGGCGTATATTCTCCACCCGGTCCTCCGGCGAGAACCCGAGATTATTGTTGATACCACTACGGATATTATCCCCGTCGAGGATACGGCAAAGCAATCCCCGTTTATGCAACTCACGCTCCAAGGCAATAGCGATCGTGCTTTTCCCCGAGCCACTCAAACCCGTGAACCACACCATCACGCCCCTTTGCCCCAAAAGCGCCTCTTTATCCTCACGACCCAGCATACGGTCGAAAATCGGATAGATATTATTTTCTAAAACTTCCATATCATAGGTATTACAAACACGGAGATCAAGAACGTGATCAAGTTCAAGGGCAGGCCCACCTTCACGAAATCCGTGAACTTATAGCCTCCCACGCCTTGCACGATCAGGTTGGTCTGGTAGCCGATCGGCGTACTGAAACTAGCCGACGCCGCCATACAGATCACGACAAAGAATGGGGTCGGATCAACGCCTAGCTGCGTAGCCACCGACAAGGCGATCGGGAAGCTCAAAGCCGCCGCCGCGTTGTTCGTGATCAACTCCGTAAATATATTGGTGATAATAAATAAAATCGCCAGCAACGCATACGGCCCCAAATTGTCGGCCATACCGATTATATGGCGGGCTATCATGGAGGCAAAGCCGGAATTCTCCATGGCCTTGCTGATAGCGAAAGCGCAAGCGATCGTTATCAAGATATCCCAAGAAATGTATTTCGTGTATTTTTTAGGCGGGAAAAGCTTCGTCCACGCCATGATGATTGTCGTAATGCAGACAAAGAAGAACATATCCAAGCGCATACTTGGAACGGCCTCTTTCACGACTGGCAACTCACCTACCGTCGCCCCCGTAATCATAAAGATCAACAGTCCTAAAGCCAGCCAACGTTTCTTCCTCGATACCGGCTCCGTTGCCTCATTACCATTCGCCAACATCAAGAAGACACTAGACTCACCCCATGTAGGGATAAAAGAATCGTCCGCCCACAACACCAAGGTATCGCCCTCATGCAATACCACCGTATCCAGATTACGGGTAAAACGCTGTCCGCCGCTTTTCACCTCTTTCACGATCGCTCCGTAATGGCGGGTAAAGTTAAACTCTCCCAAGGTCTTGTTGATACCCGGGAAGCGTGCGCCCAGCACGGCCTCCACCCGGTGGAAATTCCCGGGATTCTCATCCTCCCCGTCTTCGGATACCGTATCCGTCCTCGAGTCCGGAAGCAGTTTATTCGAGAAAGCGAACAAATATAAAATACCGGCGATAGCGATAAAAATACCGACTTTCCCCAGCTCAAACATCGTAAAGCCCTCATATCCCGCCTCCAGAATCATGCCGTGCACCACCAGATTCGTAGAAGTACCGATCAAGGTACATATACCGCCCAATATCGTGACATACGAGAGAGGGATCAAGAATTTCGTGGCCGGAAGCCTCACCGCCTCCGCCCATCGCTTGATGATCGGGGCGAAAATAACCACCACCGGCGTATTATTCAGGAACGCCGACACGAAAGCCACGGGCGGGAGCATCCTCGCCTGCGCCTTGAAGACGGTGGTCTTCCCCTCGGGAAGCAGTTTCTTGATCAATTGGCCTAAAGCCCCGCTCTGCCGCACTCCCTCACTGACAAGGAAGAGCATGGCTACGGTTATCATCCCTTTATTGCTAAAGCCCTCCAGCATCTCCTTGGGAGTAAGAATGCCTACGCAGAGAAAAAACACGACCACTGTCAGAAGAACCATTCCCGGCCGCATCTTATCCCATACCAAGGCTGCGATCATGCCGATCAGGGCCAGCAACACAAACACTATATCAAAATTCATGTATTTACTTTTAAGAGCGCAAAAATAATAAGAATACTCAAGTGCGCACTCCTTTCGCTAACCTATTTTTAGGATTATATGGGATCTGTCTCTTATACACATCTCCGAGCCCACGAGACAGGCAGAA
>ENA-OYEE01000699-OYEE01000699.1-human-gut-metagenome-genome-assembly--contig:-NODE-699-length-11230-cov-5.977897_pt1 | contig 11230 bp, 9 predicted proteins | sample MGYA00243556_ERZ652917 | MGnify/ENA primary metagenome ERZ652917 (study PRJEB26926, sample SAMN06164646) | human gut metagenome | biome: ENVO:00009003; feature: ENVO:2100002; material: ENVO:00002003... | reverse complement strand
AAAAGAACGGTACGGCTGGGAATTTCTGTTCCTCGGTGCCAACATGGACGCCGTGCGGGAGGCTGCCCGCTTCGGCATCGGGGCAGACCGGGCTGTGCGGTTCGAGAATGATGCGCAGGGCGTGGCAGTCAATTACCATGTGGTCAGCGAAACGGTCTGCCGGATGCGGCAGGCAGACTGCCCGGCATCCATCGGCGCAGAGTGGAAAGAGGAAATCGAAGCCGATTTCCAGAAGCGGCATCAGGGGTAAAGGGGGTGACAGCGACACCCTTGCCTGCATCACCGGCGGCATCGCCGAAGCCTTTTACGGGATGCCGTCTGAGTTGCAGCAGAAAACCTTGAAGCGTCTGCCGGAGGATTTGCGGGCAGCATATGAGCTGTTCCGGCAGAACCTTGAACGCAGGATGTGACACCGCCGGTGCTGCACAGACCAAGCTGTATTTAAAAAACTGAGGATCGTACCGGAAGAACAGCAAAACACCCTCCTGCGTATTGTGTGCAAAGCACAGTACATGGGCGGGTGTGGTTTTGTTGTGGTTTGTTCGCACTGTCAGAACAGGTCGAAACATAATTTTTGTGGAGTTCCGTCCAGCAGATACCGGATATAGAGACGGTCGTTTTCCGCTTCTGCCTGCACCTGCGTGGCGTGCTCAAAGAGGGTGCGCAGACGGCGGTACTCTGCCCGCTGCGCATCCGTGTAGTGGGACGGAATATCCGAGGTAAGGAACACATTGCCCAGCAGGGCATTGACCGTGGCAAGAGTGCGTTTTTGCTCTGCCGTCAACTTGCAGTTTTCTTCCCGGAGAAAGAACACATCCGGGTCGCTGCCATAGGCGCGGCCATTGAGCTGCCGCCGGAATACGGTGTTGTTGATGGCCTGCTTTGTGGACACACGCTCCCGATGGAACAGGCGCATATACCATACATCGTTCCAGTCCAAGCTCACGTCGCAACTGACACGGCAGTAATCCGCCAGCCCGAAGGCAGGCATCACCGGTACGCCGCAGCCAAGGATGGCTTTTTGTCCGCACCATGTGCGCAAAAGCTCCATAGCACGGTACATTCTGCCCGCCCGGCTCTCATGGGGGGTGCCAAAGGGGGCAGCGCCGTACAGAAAATCCAGCTTGACAAGGTCGAAGCCCCAGTCGTTCAGCACCCGGTCGAACACCCGGCGCAGATAGTCCAGCACGGCCGGGTTGTCGATATCCAGTGCATAAAAGCTGCTCCAGTTGCTGCCGCAGCACCACGGTTTGCCGTCCACTTTCAGCAGCCAGTCCGGGTGCTGCCGGAAAAGGGCAGAGTCCTTTTCGCACACAAAGGGTGCAAGCCAGAGCCCAGCCTGAAAACCGGCGGTGTGGATCTCGTTTACCATGCTCCGCAGCCCGTGGGGGAATTTCTGCGCATCTGTTTCCAGCCAGTCGCCCACCTTCGGCTCCCAGCCATCATCGATCTGGAACAGGTCTCCCGGGCAAAGCAGGCTGCGACATCCGGTCAGATCCTCCCGAATGGTATCCTCGGTGATGTCCTGATAGCGGTTGTACCAGCTGGAATAGCCCGCCAGCTTCTTCTCCGTCCGGGGCTTGATGCCCATAGCCCGAAACCAACCGTCAAACACTTCGGTCTCGCCGCCCTCGGCAAAAAACAGGTCGAACAGGGAAAAGCTGCCGCCGGGATGCTTCACCCCGGCGCAGTCCCGCTCCAGCGTCAGCAGGGATTTGCGGCTGTCGTACCGGAGAATGGTATAGCCCGGGGTCTCGTCCAGCGATGCCACCAGCTGGAACTGCCCGCCCTTGCGGAAATAGCAGTAGGAAAAGCCGTGGCTCTGACCGTTATGATGCCCGTAAGGTACAAAGTGATAATCGCCGTAGCGGTCAAAGGCGTATTTTTTGCGCAGAAAGCCGGGGATGTGGTCGGTGCCGCGCAGCTTGCCGTTCCGGTCCAGCTCCGGGCTGTAGGTCCATGTCTGGTAGCCGTTCATAAACAAGCGCTCGTCGGCGGCCATCTTCCACGGCAGCTCGGCACGCACGGTTTTCAGCGTCCCGGCGGGCAGGTCTGCCGTCAGATGCAGCGCACCGCCATTCTCCGTGATCGTGCAGTTGCCTGTCTGTACGCCGCCGGAAGTTTCCGCGTACCAGTGCAACGTTTCAGTCATGGTGCGCTTCCTCCCTGTGGAGCTGTGCGCTGATCTCGGCAGCGCGGGCATCGGTCAGAACAAACTTGCGGCGGAACAGCACCAGCGCACCTGCCAGCACCAGCATGGGCAGGACCGTCATCATCAGGCGCAGACCCAGCAGGGTTCCGGCGCTCTGTACTGCCACCGGGCCGGTCTCCTCCGTGTTGCCCACAAGGCCAATCAGGTCCAGCCCGATGCCGGTCAGGAATACCGCTACACCGGAGGCAGCCTTGACCACAAAGGTCTGCATGGAAAAGATGACGCTCTCCTCCCGGCGGCCGGTCTTAAGCTGGCCGTAATCCACACTGTTGGAAAGGAACAGGGTGGTCAGCACGGTCAGCATCCCGTTGCAGGCAAACACTACCACGCCCGGGATGCACAGCAGCGCCAGACTGTGGGAAAGGCCGGTCAGGCAGAACACCAGCAGGGTGCCGTAGCCGCACAGTGCCAGCACAAGGCTCAGGTGAAATACCTGCGTGCTGCTGAATTTTTTTCGCAGCAAGGGGTAAAGCACCATCATGCCAAGGATCTGCGCCGCACCGCCCACGGTGGAAAACAGGGTGTAGGTGGCTTTCCAGCCTGCACCGCCAAGGTCGTATTTGAAGAAATAGATGATGAAGTTGGAGGTAAGGTACAGCGCCGAGTTGATCAGCACGATGCTGCCTACCACTACCATAGCCTGATCGTTGCGGAACAGGGCGGAGAACATCTCCTTTACGGTGGCGGTCTTCATCTCACTGGGGGTGGTTTCTTTCATGGAAATGCAGCACACCAGCTCGGTCACTGCAAAAATTGCCGCTACGATCAATGCCACCCAGCGGAAGCCAGCGCGCTCGCTGTCGCCGCCAAGGGCTCCCACCAGCAGCATGGTGAACATGGCGATAAGAGCCGAACCAACGCCTGCACAGGTACGCCCCACCATGGAAAGGTTCTCCCGGTCTTTTGGGGTGCGGGTCACGGCCGGGATCATGGACCAGTACGGAATATCCATCATGGTATAGGTGACGCCCCACAGGATGTACACCACGCTGAAATAGACCATCAACGCCGCTTCGTCCAGCACCGGGGCGGCAAACAGGGCGTAGAGCACCAGCGCATTGAGCAGCGTGCCGGAAAAGATCCACGGACGGAAACGTCCCCAGCGGGTGCGGGTCTTTGCCACCAGAACTCCCATAAAGGGGTCGTTGAAGGCATCAAAGAACCGGGCAACCATGAGCACGACGCCCACAAAGCTGGCCGAAAGTCCCAGCACATCCTGATAATAATACATGACGTAAGAAGCCGACAGGGCATATACCATATCCTTGCCCACGGCACCAATGCCGAATGCGGCTTTTTGTTTCAGGGTCAGTTCCATACAGCGTCCTCCTTTTCAATGGTGAACTGCAGCACAACGGGCTGGGTCTGCGGTGCAGAAACGGTCAGCAGGGCTTCTCCGGCAGTGCCCACGGTGCGCAGATAGGTACCGGTCATGCCGCCTTCTGCCACGGCAGTCTGCGGGCCCACAAGGGCGGCGTTGCCCTCCACCGCAAACTGCACCGGGAACTGTGCGTAGGGGGCAGGGGTGCCATTCTCGTCCAGAATGCGCACCCGGACAGCCGCCATATCGTAAGTATCTTTTTCCCGAAGAGCCGTCCGGCTGACCTTGACTTCCAAGTGCAGCTTTGCACTGGGGCAAAGGGTCACGCTGCGCACCACGTTGCCATCCTGTACAGCATCGAACCGCCAGCGGGTAGCCTCGCCGCCCCAGTTGCCCACATATTTGCCGTAAAGCGCCACGCCATCTTCAAAGCTCATTTTGTAGTGCAGCATACACCAGCCGAATTTGACCTTGTAGGCCAGCGGCAGTCCCGCCAAGCCGTATTTTCCGGCGGCCAGCAGGCAGTCCCGCACAGCGGCTGCCTTGGCGGGGGAAAAGTGCTCCTGTGTTTCCAACAGCTCGCCAATGGTATCGTCCATCACAAAGGGAGGGTGGGGCAGCGCCGTCCACTCGCTTTGGCGCAGGGCGGTGACGAACACATCGTTTTTGTAAAGCCTTACCTGTTGGGCATTGCTGAAAACATAGGCCGTGCCCAGCTGCCCGGCGGGGTTATCGCCGATGTCCATGGAGGAGCTGACCGCCAGCACCGGGTCAGCGTCACCCTGACTGGCATAGACCGCTGCCGCCAATTTGGGGTTGCGGAAGCTGTCCAGCACCCCGTGGTAGCAGATGCGGTCCCCGGAGCCAAAGTCCTTGTGGGTCTGGTAGTCGAACATACACCAGCCAAAGCACCCGGCGTGCTCTCCGCTGGCATAGGCGGCGTTCTGCACCCGGACGTGCCGCAAGGCGTGCTCCTGTCGATGAGGGCCATCGTCAAAGGGCTTGGTGGGGTACATGTGACCGTTGCACTCCGAGATGAGCAGCGCCTTGCCCATATCCGGGGTCACGTCCTTTTTGGGCTTTGCGCCGGGCGTTACGCCGTTGTGGGAAAAATCGTTGTAGGCGTAGACATCCTCCAGCAGATGGCTTTTTTCCAGATACCGCACACCGGAGGTGGCGCGGCTGGGGTCCAGCTGATGGGCAATTTGATTGGTGCGGGTGTAGAAGGCATCGTCGTCCACGCTCTCGTTGATGCGCACGCCCCACAGGATGATGCTGGGATGGCTGCGGTTTTGCAGGATCATCTCCTGCAGCATTTCACAGGCGGCGTCCTTCCAGTTGTCGTCCCCGATGTGCTGCCAGCCCGGCAATTCAGTGAACACCAACAGACCCCGCCGGTCGCACTCGTCCAGAAAATATGGGCTTTGTGGGTAGTGGCTGGTGCGCACGGCGGTGCAGTGCAGCTCCTCCTGCAAAATGCGGGCATCCTCCCGCTGCAGGCTTTCCGGTGCGGCATAGCCGATGTACGGGTAGCTCTGGTGGCGGTTCAGACCCCGCAGGAAGGTCTTTTTTCCGTTGAGGTAAAAGCCATCCGCCCGGAACTCTGCGGTGCGGAAGCCAAACGTCACCTGTTTGCGGTCGATGGGCTGTCCGGCTGCGTTCAAAAGCTCTGCCGTGGCATGATGCAAAACCGGGTGCTCGGTATCCCACGGCTGTGCGTCCGGGACGGAAAACTGCATCTTCCCGGTTTCTGCCGCCTGTGCGGTCTGCTGGGCCAGCAGGGTGCCGTCTGCGGTCTCCAGCCGGATGCGGACCGCCACGGCTGCGGGTGTAAGCTCTGCCGTCCACTGCACCACGGCATCATGCAGGGTGGGCGTGTAGACGAACAAATCGGTCAGGCGGCTCTCTGCCGTAGCTTCCAGCCAGACCTCCCGGTACAGCCCGCCGTAGGTCAGGTAGTCGATGACAAAGCCAAAGGGTGGAATGGCCGGGTCTTCACGGGTATCCAATTGCACGGTCAGCAGGTTTTCACCCTCCCGGTCCACAAGGTCTGTGATCTCCACCGCAAAGCCGGTATAGCCGCCCCGGTGCTGCCCGGCAACCCTGCCGTTGACCCGCACCACTGCCTGATGGGCGGCTCCGTCAAAGCGGAGGAACAGCCGGGGCGCAGTCTGTACCGGCGGCACCCGGAACCGTTTGCGGTAGCCGCAGACCATCTCGTAATCGGCGGGGGAGGCATAGTGCAGTGGCACCTCCCGGCAGGTATGGGGCAAGCGGACGGCTTGTTGTTTTGGTACAGGCAGCCCCTTGCCAAAGGCTTCCGTCCAGTGTCTTGTAAACTCCCAGTCCTCGCAAAAGCTGTGTTTCATCGCGGCAGCACTCCTTCCAGTAGAATCGAGATCATTTCCTCCAGTACAGCCACATAATGCACCCCGCTTTCTGCCAGACTGCGGTCTGCCAGAAAGCTCTCGATGGAAGCGGTGATCATCTGCCGCAGCACCGGCAGGGACACCGGACGCATGACCCCCTCTGCCACAGCCTGTTCCAGCAGCGCCATGGTGGGTTCCCACCCGTTTTCCAATTGACTGCGCACCCGCGCCGCCACCACCGGGTATTTCTCGTCCAGCTCCTTCATCTGCCGCAGGTCCAGCGCGGCGTATTCTGTCGGCATGGCAATGATGACCGCCCGCAGCTTCTCCTGCAAAGTACCGCTGCCCGCCAGAATTTCCTGCTTGCAGCGGTGGATGTCCGCAAAGGCATGGTCTACCATGTCCAGCAGAAGCGCCTCCTTGGAGGGGTAAACGGTGTAGATGGTCTTTTTGCTGATGTGCAGCGGCTCTGCCACCTGTTGCATGGTGAAATGCAGCCCCTGTTGACGGAATAACTGCATCGCCTGTGTGCGCACCAGCGCATCGAGCTTTTCCTGCATGAGCGTCCTCCTTGTGGAAACTGTGCTTGCTTTTCTGGTTTCCATTCTAGTGCGGAAACCGAGCTGAATCAAGCGGTTTCCGCATTTTCTGCGTTCTGCCAAGAAAGTGCATACATTTTGCAGCAGAATGACAAAAAGAACCCCGGCGTGCCTTGAAAGCTGCCAGGGTCTTTTGCGTACAGGTGCTTTTCCGCAGCGGCAAGCCCTCGTCAAAATTCCGGGTGCCATTCATCCCGGATGCCAATGTCGGCACAGACGATTTTTCCGCACAGCGGCGCAGAGGTTTTTGCGATATGCAAAGGCTTATAGCTGTCGAAGGTTACGGTCAAATCCGCATAGGCAGCACCCTCGGCAACCTCGCCGGTATCCGTGTTGATGCCGCTGGGCAGGTCTACGGCCAGCACAAAGGCACCGCTCTTGTGCAGAAGGTGCATCAGTCCGCAGGCAGCAAGGCCGGAAGGCCGCAATTCACCATGGAACCCGGTGCCGTAGAGGGCATCCACAACGGCAGCAAAGCTCTGGGCTTCCAGTACAGAACCGTTAGCGCAGATATGCACCGGCAGGGAGTGCAGACGCTCAAAATTGCGGATGGCGTCAGCGGTTTTCGGCTCGCCCTCGGCCAGAAAAACGGTCACATTCCAACCATCTTTTGCCGCGGCGCGGGCGATCACGAACCCATCGCCGCCGTTGTTGCCCTTTCCGCAGACCACCAGCAGCCTGCCGGGATGCGGAAACTGCTTTTGCAGTTCAGCGTAAGCCGCCATTCCGGCATTTTCCATCATTTGCAGGTAGGACAGACCGTGGGCATCCCCGGCTCGTTCAATTTCCTTCATCTGCGCAGCCGTCACAATGCGATGTTTCATGTTGGCACCTTCTTTCTATCTCTTATTATAGTGGATGAGGATGTTTGGAACAAGATGAAAGATACCGGTGCATAGAATCGTCCCCGGAGAGTTGGAACAAGCCCTCCGGGGGCATTTTTGTTTTTCACTATCTTTTCCGCAGGGGAAAACCATGGTATACTGAACGCAACGAATCCAAAATAATAAACCGGGAGGTACCGTTATGAAGTGGGGAATTTTAGCGACCGGCACCATTGCCAAAAAGTTTGCGTCTACGGTGGAACAGATGGGAGCAGAAGGGGAGCAGCTTGTTGCCGTGGGCTCACGGCATCTGGAAAGCGCACAGGCGTTTGCGCAGCAGTACGGCATTCCCAGCTGCTATGACTCCTACGAAGCCCTTGCCGCCGACCCGGAGGTGGAGGCTATCTACGTTGCCACCCCCAACACCCTGCACTACGAAAACTGCAAGCTCTGCTTGGAGCAGGGCAAGCACGTTTTGTGCGAAAAACCCTTTACCATCAGCCCGGAACAGGCGCAGGAGCTGTACCGTCTGGCAGAGGAAAAGCAACTCTTTCTCATGGAGGCGTTCTGGATCTGGCTGCTGCCGCTGTACGACCGCCTGCGCAAGATTCTTGCGGCTGGCACCATCGGGGAACTGAAGCAGATCACCTGTCAGTACGGCTTTGTGGCCTCCGGTGCCCGGAAGGACCGCAAGTTTGATTCCGGTCTGGGCGGCGGTGCGCTGCTGGATATCGGCATCTACAATCTGGGCTTTCTGCGCATTCTCACCGGACAGGACCCGGAGAAGGTGGAGACCAAAGAGGTGCACATCAACGAGTACGGCACCGACGATTACAGCCGCCTTGTGCTGACCTACCCCGGCGGCTGCAAGGCAGAGTCTGTCCAGACCATCGGGCAGGAGCTGGAGCGCAATGCCCGTATCGTTGGTACCAAGGGCAGTATTTTCCTGCCGGATTTCCAGCACGCCGAGACCATGACGCTGGAAGTGGAGGGCAAAGAGCCGGAGGTCATCCGCTGCCCGGTGGACATCAACGGCTTTGAGTATGAGATCCGGGAAGCAAGCCGCTGCGTCAAGCTGGGGCATACCGGCAGCGACCGCTACACCCCGCAGGACAGCCTTGCCCTGACCCGCCTGATGTACGACACCCGCATGAGCTGGGGTATGAAGTTTGCAGGCGAGGTGTAAGCGCACACCTTGCACAGGGGGCTTTTTGTGTGCGGAGACTATGGCATACGGAGAACGACAACTCGGAATTGATATAAAAAAGAAGGACACATAGATGAAAACAGTGGTTCTTTATCACTAAGCTCAGAAATCGTACTTTCTTTTCCCTGACTGCTTAATAAAGTATTGTAGTCTGTCAGACTCATACATTCAAAACCCGGAGTCCGTATTTCTTCGCCGCTAATGTTATATTCATAGGGAAGATGATCTGATATGGCTGTGGTTTTGAGTAAGGTGGTTTCTTGTATCTGGCATTCCTGTCCATTTAGAGCCTTAGCTAATGCCTCCAATGCGTCTTTACTCTGCTGTTCGTCCTCAATCCGGTATTCAATGGCAGAAGGAATGATTCGCTCCACAGCTCTGTAAGGATACCAGACTGAAAGTGTGGTTGCCCCAAAAACGGCAAGTGTTCCGGCAGCAAGCAAAACCAAAAGAATCAGCGATTTTGCATTGGAGCGGATGCGGTGCATAAATTTAGGAACTACAATAATTGTATTTTCCCGGTACAGAACGCTATGGCGATTTTTGATACATTGGCATACAAAGGGAGCAAAAGAATAAATGGACAATACTGTGCCAACTACTACCAGCACCAGTGTCAACAATGCAATAGGATAAAATCCAATTGTTGTCCAGACAGAGCGAGCACCCCGAACCATGTCCAATGCCAGAGCATATCCACCGAGCAGAGAAATAATTCCTATGACGGAAAAAATGATGTTCGGACAAACAGGTTTTTCCACCTTTTTTTCTAGTCGGACTAAATCCAAAAGGGTTGATTTTAGAAGCAATACTGCATTGGAAACCGTAAGGGTAAGCAGCACAGCAAGGATAAACAGGAAAATCAAACTGACAGCATGAGGATTGATAAACGGAATTGCCCCCATATCAATCGTCAGACCAAGCAAAGCAACAATTCCTGCCGTTACGCCGATGTGCAGCAGGCTACCAGCTAAAATGCCAATGAACAATCCCCCAAGGCAAATGAAAATATTTTCTATGGTTAGCAGACAAAGCATATCCACTTTGCGGTATCCAAGTAGGGCATAAATCCCCAATTCTTTCATTCGGCGGCGCATGAAAAAGTTGTTCGAGTAGAACATATAAAACACAACAAACGCCATGATGAATACTGCGACTACGCTGCACATCATTTCTACGCGGCCATCCGATGAGATTTTCGCCATGATAATCTCATTCATAGAAAAAGAAGTAAAGCAAAAGTAAACCATCAAAACGAAAGAAACGGACACAAGATACAGTGAATAAAAGGAAAAGTTCCGTTTCAGGTTTTTTAACGCTATCGTCGTTAAGTTCATATATTCACCCCCCAGTTACCGTTTCTCGTCCTGCCGGGCAGATTCCTGAATAATAGCCTCATAGAAGCACCGGCGTTCAGAATTATGGCGCTGCAACTCGGAGATGATATGTCCATCTTTGAAGTAAAGGATACGGTCTGTATAGCTGGCAGCATAGGGATCGTGTGTTACCATGAGGATTGTGGTTCCCAAAGTATGATTGACCTCTTTCAATGCAGTAAGCAGTTCTGTTGCGGAACTGGAGTCCAGTGCACCGGTGGGTTCATCTGCAAAAATCAGAGGAGGCCGTTTTACCATTGCGCGCGCTGCCGCCACACGCTGCCGTTGACCGCCGGACAATTCGCTGGGATATTTTTTAAGCTGAGAGTCGATCCCAAACAGTTCGGCCAGTTCCTTAACTTTCCTATCAATCTCCTGCGCTGGTTTGTGAAGCAGAGTCAATGGGACTGCAATATTTTCGCGTACAGTAAGACTATCCAGAAGGAAATATTCCTGAAAGATAAAGCCTAGATTGTTTTTACGGAAATCAGCGGCCTGTCTTTGGCCAAGCTTTTCAATATGGTTTTTTCCCATGACAATATGGCCGTTAGTCGGAACATCGATTGTAGATAAAACATTCAGGAGAGTTGTTTTTCCTGAGCCAGACGCACCCATGATGCCTAAAAACTCCCCCTGTGTAACCTCAAAGGAAACATTGTCAAGACCGGGCTTTGGCTGGTTCGGATAGATTTTTGTGATATTTTTTACTTGTAATAGTGTACTCATAATGATTCGCTCCTTTCGTGGTACACGGACAGTATAGCGTGCATAGAAAAAAAGAACATGAGTAAATCACGCAGAAAAGATGCGTGATTTACTCATGCTGAATCCGTACAGTTTTGATATTATATTTTCAAAATAGTGAATATGTATATCTGCCGCACGACGGCAAAAGAAAAAAGCCGTCGTACAGCAGACACATCAACACGCCTATACTATCTTCGGCGGCTTTGAAAAATTCAGAGCCGCCGTTTCTTTTTGCCTAAAATAGAAACCCGACGACCCTTATGCAATCAGCAAGGGCGGCATATAAGGAGGATGCCGCCATGTCTGCGTTAGTGGTTCATAGTACCCATGAGTTACATCAATTAAAAAAAGTCTTGCCCCGCCGCCGGGACAGTCTGGTTATGGATGTGAAAATAAATATCACATAATTGAATATGTATTTTCATGCGTCCGAGTGGCTTCATGCCGCCCGGGCGCTTTTGCGTTCTTGTGGGGCGGCTTCGGGTCATGTTGGCCCGAAGCCATTCCCCGGTGCCGCTCACCGCCGCCTTCGTTTCGGTCACTCGTCAACCAACAACCGAAACGGAGGTCAATAT
>ENA-OYEE01000696-OYEE01000696.1-human-gut-metagenome-genome-assembly--contig:-NODE-696-length-11264-cov-4.988135_pt1 | contig 11264 bp, 12 predicted proteins | sample MGYA00243556_ERZ652917 | MGnify/ENA primary metagenome ERZ652917 (study PRJEB26926, sample SAMN06164646) | human gut metagenome | biome: ENVO:00009003; feature: ENVO:2100002; material: ENVO:00002003... | reverse complement strand
TGGGCTCGGAGATGTGTATAAGAGACAGATCTCATACGAGGCAAAGGTACGACTTTTTAATTGAGAATCGAAAATTGATAATTGATAATTATCCGTTTAGGTGGAAGATAGAAACGTTTTTAGCGATTTGAATCCGCAGCTTTTCTTCCGGAATACCCAACGCTTCCGCTACATTTTGGTAGACCCCGCGGATATCAATCGATTTATCATCGGTCTCCAAGAAAAGGAAATCAGGCCATGCGGCACGCAAAGCCGATGGATTAAAACGATCTCCAAAGGAGAGATAAAACCCCAAGCGAACCAATTGGGAGGCAAGTTCACCATTACCTCGAAAGCCATGGATAATCCAAGGCATCTCCGGTTTCACGGCCTTTTTACAGGCAATGAGATCCGCCCACGCTTTTACGCAATGGATGATTAATGGCTTATGTGTTTCCTCCGCTAAATTGGCTTGTGCCAGAAACACCTCTTTTTGCAAATCCATTGGAGATTCGGCCAGTGTATCAAGTCCAGCCTCTCCGATCGCCACGACTCCCGAACCAGACACCAATACCCTAAGTAGGTCCATCTGCTCCTTTACATTATATATATACCACGGATGGATACCATATGAGCGAATAACCGTATCAAGAAGTGGACCCGGCTGCATATCACCCATTGGACTCACGATCCTATTTATAATCGCGATATCCTCCTTATGGAAAGGCATCTGATGCGTATGTATATCATAATAACCCATGGCGTTACGGAACCGGATCATAACCGCTCCCACCCCAAGGATGGCAACGAAGTATTCGTTTAACCGCAAGATACAATCCTTTCACAGGGCCATATTTCTTCAAGGCTTGCACCGCATATTCGGAACAAGTGGGCGTATACCTGCACGAAGCCGGTGTCATAGGAGAGATACAATATTTATAGAAATAAACCGGCAATAAGAGTAATGTGGTAAAAAAGCGTCTCATTATTCTTTATCCCGAAGGATATGGATCGCTTTCTTCATTGCCTTTTCCATCGTAGCGTACGGATGGATCTCTTTATCGAGGTACAGGAATGCGATTAACATGCCCTTATTCTTCGCTTCCAACGGTTCCAGTAAATCATATTTACGAACCCGGTAAGCCTCACGTACCTGTCGTTTGATCAAGTTACGTTTTACGGCTCTCTTAAATCTTTTCTTCGGTACACTCACTAAGAAGGAAGCACGGGCTGGCATCTCTTCCTCCATCGGTAAATAAACGACCCGCAGTGGAAACGCCACGAACGATTGTCCTTTTTCGAATAACAGGTCAATGTAACGTTTCCACGACAGGCGTTCTTCTTTTGAAAGGGTATACCTTTTTGTCGTCATTATTTTTTACCGTCTTGCTGTTTTTTCAGATATAAATCCAAAGCAGCAGTCATAGAAGGGGCTTCCACCGTGGGAGCCTCAACGTCCAAACGCAGACCCGCATCTTTAACAGCCTTTGCCGTAGTAGGGCCAAAGCAGCCGATCTTTATATCGTCTTGCTTGAAATCCGGGAAGTTCTTCAATAAGGAAGAGATACCCGACGGACTAAAGAAAACCAACATATCATAATCGAATTTCTCGTCCTTCGCGAAATCATTGCTCACCGTACGGAACATCACCGCTTTCGTATAATTGATTTTCTTCGCGTCTAACAAAGCGAATAGATCATCTTTATGTACATCGGAAACAGGTACTAGGTATTTCTCCTTCGCATGTTTGGCGATAACAGTCACCAAATCATCTGCCTTACCGGTCTGACCATAAAAAATCTTACGTTTTCTATAAACGATATACTTCTGGAGATAAACAGCGATCGCCTCTGTCATACAGAAATACTTCATCGTTTCCGGGATAGCCACACGCAATTCCTCGCATAAATGAAAGAAATGATCGATAGCCGTACGAGCCGTAAAAATAACGGCGGTATGATCCAAAACCGAGATTCGTTGCTGCCTGAACTCCTTGGAAGATAAAGGTTCAACCTTGATGAACGGGCGGAAATCTATTTCCACACCGTATTTTTCTGCAATATCGAAATATGGTGATTTCTCCGATGCAGGCTTCGGTTGTGATACCAATAATTTTTTAATATTCAATGCCATAGAGTACTTGACTCGATAAAGTTATACAAATAAATAATGCCTTCATACAGAAAAACTAAAGGCAATATTTCTTGGCCGCAAAGGTACAAACTAATATATAAAAAACTGCTATTTTTCCTGTGAAATATCCGTATGGTCTTATAAATTATCACAAAACGACACAGAATATAGAAAAATACAAACAACAAAACAGGAATCTGTATACTGCTCCCCACGAATACCAACCAAAGTGCCGGAATGTATAAACAAATCCCCCACGCTCCTATAATAGCGTTATAATTAGTCTTCCAAAACTTGTATTTCGGAGCGTCCGTAAAAACAACCCCCAATAAATAATAGAAACAGCGCTTACACCAATAAAAAAGCACCAATACCATCATTATCAACCCAATAGATATCAACACCGTATTTTCTAGCAAATGGTTGAAATACCCATATGCCCTAGCGATAGCAAAAAGGCAAACGCTACAAAGAAACAAGGCTTGAAACGTCATGAAATTCCGGAAGAACCATTCGCTCCCCCTCGTTACCTCAAATAAATTTTGACGTTCTTTCACATATACCACATCACGCATCATCTTCAGGAATAAACGATAATTGGTACGGAACACCAACGCAAAACACATAAATAAGACGAACAAAAGGCTAAAGACCACATCGTCCACCAATTGTCCGTCCCACAAACGAATCCCTACATATCCTTCAAATGTACCCATGTGCCGCTATTATCGGCACAAAGGTACATAATTATTTCAATAAAGCGCTTCCTTAATAATCTCTCCTACCGTAGGATGCGGGAACACAAACGACTTTAACTCATCCGATTTCATCCCCTTCTCAATAGCGATTCCGGCGATCACGATCAACTCCGAGGCCGGATTACCCAACATATGGGCGCCGATCAACGTCTCATCCTCCGACAAGATCAACTTACAGACGCCATTACCCATCTCATTCTCCGCGACAAAACGTCCCGAGAATGCCATCGGTATTTTCTTCACGGTATACGAAATACCTTCTGCCTGCAACTCCTCCTCTGTCTTCCCGACACCGGCGATCTCCGGATTCGTATAAACGACACCCGGAATAGCCTTATAACTCATCGGGCGCGATTTGCCCAAGAGATGATCCACGGCCACCTCCGCCTCGCTAACTGCCGTATGCGCCAGTAAGGAAAAAGCGGTAATATCACCGCAAGCATATACATTTGGCAGGGAAGTCTGCATGTACTCATTCACCTTCACCCCATTACGAAAAGTCTCCGGAGCCAGTGTCTCCAAGCCAAAACCTTTCGTAACCGGACGACGCCCTACACTCAAAAGGACCTTATCGCCATGCAACGTGAATGTCTCCCCGTCTTTCTCTACAAAAACCTCGGTTCCATGCACCCCGGTCACTTTATGACTTAGATAGAACTTAATCCCCCGTTTAGCGTATTCCGCTTGCAACATTTCGGACAGCTCACGATCCATCGGGCCTAATATCTTATCCAACATCTCCACGACATGTACCTCTACCCCAAGGCTATTGAAGAAAGAAGCGAACTCCATACCGATCACGCCTCCACCGATTATCACCAAAGAGGCCGGAAGCTCCTTCGATTGCAACGCCTCCCGGCTCGTCCAATATTCCGTCTCCGCCAATCCGGGTATAGGAGGAATTACCGTTTCTGATCCCGTACAAATCAAAAGGTTCGCAGCCTCGTATAGCTCTTCTCCGGCGGCGATCGTAATCGTCCCGTCGGCCGCACGCCCTTGGATACAAGCTTCCGCCGTAACCATCACCACGCCATGCTCCGTCATTTTCATACGGATACCGGCTGTCAGCTTTTTCACGACCTTATTCTTACGGGCGATGATTTTCGGGAGATCAAAAGAAGGATTCTCCGCTTTCACCGCATACTTGGAAGCATGCTTGATATTATCATACGTCTTAGCGGAATAAAGAAGCGTCTTTGTCGGCACGCATCCCTCATTCAAACAAACCCCGCCCAATGCGTTTTTCTCAAAAAGAATCGTGGAAAGCCCACCCTGCGCCGCTCTCTCCGCGGCAGTATAACCAGCAGGACCTCCACCGATTATAGCGACATCGTATTTCATACTATTAGACCTATTTAAGTTGTATATTAGGATTAATCTTTCTCAACTGTTTGATAAAATCAGCCCGGTTGGTCGGAGATATGAGCATCCAAGGTTTCCCATTGCTCCATATGATCAGCCGATCCAACGAAAGGGCGTAGCTGGACACCGGCATCACGGTAGATTCCAACGCCTCTATATCAGCGATAGCGATCTTCTTCTCCGGGAAAATACTACAATGCGCTATCAACATATCATCTTCCGTTATCCGATAATACGTATTAAAGAAAACATGAAGCACCCCCAACGCAGCGATCATCATACCCACTATAGCCGATATATTGGTACGCAAAAACGCAGCCACGCAACCGATTACCACCATGATAATCACCAAATGATACCACCATCCCACTTTTGATTTATATTCTCTTTCCATTTTTCCAGCCTTATTTATATTCTTGGCAATTTCGAGGTATTCTGCTCTATTTTTCTTTCCTCGCTAGCTACACGTCGTTCCAACTTCTTTATGTCCTCTGCAACAGGTAGTTCTTCCGGTTTAATACCACGCTCTCCCAACATGCTCCTCACACTTGTATTATTTTGAATATGTTCTCTGGTTATCAACTTCTCACCATATAGATCTTTATTTCCCACATTGTAATTAGTCATTTCTGTGGCAAGATTTTTTGCCGCAATTGTCAAAGTAGGCAAGAAATCAGCTAAAGGCCGAGTTGATTTCACTCCCAATCTCCGTTTCATATCTTCCGTAGTATAACCGCCAAACAAAGCAGTATCACCCTTTGAACGAATACGACCAAAACCTTTATCATCAACTCCTCGCTCATATATATTCTGCGATAGCTCCTTCTCCGAAGCACGCAAACGATCTCGTGTTTCTAGGCGAGATACCAAGTTCAATCGCTCTTCAATCAATTCTATCTTACGAGTCTGAATAGCAAAATAACTTTGTGCGAATGCGATCTCCTCTTTCTTAGGGTCACCATTTTGCGCAATTAAATAACACGCATAACGCGTCAGCATAAAATCATTAATCTCTCGCTTACCACCTTTACCAATATCAATCATTTTCGTGACCTCACGAAAATGATCGATCACACTGGTACCCTGAGCCTTACAGGACTCAACAGCCCGGTGTATCGCCACTATGAAATTTTCCCAACGAGCATATCCTAAAATACTCTGTAATTCACGTGCAAACCAAACCTCAACTTGTTCACCGCCATCTTCTCTATTAATAAAATGTACAATTTCATCAAAAGAAGATTTCAGCTTATTTATCCTAAATTTATCCATAGGTATCTTTATCAAATGTCTATTTTTTGATTTTTTGCGCAAGTTAACGAAAAAGATTACACGCAAGCCCCTTATACAAAGAAAATACGCTGTCACTTCTCAGCAACAGCGTATCCACTTAAACCGGTTAATACAAATCATAAGATTGTAGTCGCCTTTTTATTTTAATTCTTCCAATACCGTATAGGATTGTAATACGTTATTCTTATCATATTGTTCCGTACGCACTAAGCCTACATTCGGGCTGTACCACTCATAGCCATACCCAGTGATTGTCTCCTTTGATTTAGGGGAACGTGTAGCGATATTATATTTTACCTTAGCGCAATCGAACGTACCGGCAGGAGTTGTTATGCTTTCCGTTTTAATAAACTCACGGTCCTTAATGGCCATATCCTTACGATTCTTCCGGTTCTTCTTATCGTAGATCTTTACGGAAGCCTCGTCGAAATACACGTTATTCTTATCGAAATTAGCCGCATACGGATTTGGGTAATTTATAAAGTTCTCCGTGATATCCACATTCGTATTCATTTCCGATACCACTCCCGGATAAGAGAGCGTCTCTTTCGAGTCGAGAAAAAATTCTCCATTCTGGCAGTATGCCTTGATATCTCCTTTGTTCACGATCGTACCGGAGGGATTAGTATATACGTAGTCCGCTTCCACCTCTTGGCCGGAAGGCAATGTTTCCACCTCATCCACTTGATAACTCATAACAGATTGTAAGTTTCCCTTCGCGTCATATCCTTTACGGACCCATACCGTTCCCTCTGTTTGCGGAAAGAAGAACGTACAATCTTGCGCCATCGCTCCTCCCGCGATCAATGAGATTAAAGCCGTGTATAATATTTTCACCTTCATAATTTTGACGTTTAATTAATTCACTACTAAATACATGCCGGATATCCAATGCTTTGTTAGAACAGAGTGAACCCCTAAATGTTCAGAAGGTAAAAATTAAAAATAGCCAAAATATCTTTCTTGGCAATACATTTAACCATAACTATGAAGTAATCTATTACATATTTACATGAAATATACCAGTTTATAAAGGAAATTCATATATCTTTTTACCATCCAAACTATAGATGAAAAACTTTTCACCTACCCTAAACATCTTGGATGAAGTATATAAATAAGCTTTCTTCTCACCCTTTGAATTAACCCACAATGTTTTGTCTCCCAAGAATATCAAATTATCCCCATTTGGTAAAGCCTTAAACGTACGCAACTTAGACAAAGGATAAGTTTGTAAAACATTCAGTTGCTGGTCTAGCTCAACCATTTCATTCTTATCAGTAATCAAACAATAAATCGAATCCGGGCGTTTATATCGCTGATAAGATGTACTATCCTCAAAATCCTGCAAGAAATAAGAAGAATTGGTAAGATATAATAACTTCCCGTTTACTTCGGTATTCCATGATACCTCACTCAACAAGGAATCCCCAGATAACGAGTACTTCCGGATATGATCGGAAAACAAGACCATCAGAGCATCCTCTTCCCAATTTATATCAAACTCCTCCACCATCTCTTTCTTATCCGAGAGCTGGCGGAACCAGACCTTCTCACCCTTTCGTTTATCGAAACAGGCGATAAACGGCCAGCCAACCTTCAGTCTTAAGTATTCGTGAGCATAAGCCTCAGAAGTATCAAAAATAGTATTTCGATACCCAGTTCCCATATTAATCATATAAAGGCTATCTCCTCTCGCAAACAAATGAGAGCGAGATCCCATTCCATCAGGTATCGGATACCCCCATTTAGGTTGCAACTGCCGATCCAGGCAAAACAAATTCTCCCGGCTTGCCACGTAAAAAACCGTGTCGTCCGATAAAACATTCGATACCAGTTCCATCACCTTCTTCGGCCCGGTAGGCACTGCCGCAAAACCGGTTAAGACACCCGTCACCACACCGAGCGCACCAAGAGCGACGGCCTCTTTATAATCACTTGCCCCAGTCGGCATGGCATAACTCGGCCCTTCCCCATTTCCCATGTGAACCAGATGAATCCCATCCGAGACAATCAATCGAGTAGAGTCATCCAGTAAACCACTCTCATTCCATCCATATACATGGCTCATTTTCCGGCTCCACATCTTTTCTCCCGTCGCAAGGCTATGGCCTTCCAACTCGTTAGACACCCCGTTCATATAACTGCCTTTATAAGCCAAAAACATCCGGTTCTTAGCGTCCACCCAATAAGGAATCATTTTCTTTTTCTTCCAAACCTCATTACCTGTTTTCAAATCCAGCAACGATGTAGCCTTCCCCATTGTCACGAACAAAACTCCCTCTGAAGTCAACTTTGGATCTTGATTAAAATAATTGACAGGACGTTGCCATAGCATCCTCTGATCAGCCAAGGAGTAAACGGAAATTCCCCCCCTATTTTTCAAGGAAGTCTCATTTTTCGACAAATTCCGATACCGGATAAAAAGCAAATTATCCGTCGAATCCACATCCACTCCAAGAATCCAGCCGGGTAAAGCCAAACTTTTAGCAATGATAACAGAGCCATCCTCATTGATACCCAATGTGTCCGACAAAAATGTTTGAGATTGTACATCTAATGAAATACAACAAACAAACAAACAGCAAGAAAATTTTGATGACCCTCATATCTCCACAATAATTATTTGATACAATTTCACTTTTGATATTTTTCTAACGAAATACAAGTCACATTATTATAATTAGATTCCTCTTCATGGAAAGTTCATAATACTTCTAAGGAACCCTGTACCATATCCCAATAATTGCGTAAAAGAGGCTATTACGGATAGCAATCCTACACGTAAATCACATTTATTGCGGAACATTGCGTCTACAAACAATAAAAGGGCATAAATAATAAGAGGCACCAGAAACAACCAGCAAAAGAATGAGCCGATAACCAATAGACAGACTGAAAACGTGAATAATGCCGGTAAGCAATGTACCAGCTTCTTTTTCTCGTTGCGGGTACCACCGGTCGTCAAGGACGAGGTCATGGCGTAATTGATCGCCTTCTGGATCGGGAAAAACGAGGCATACGCCTTATCCGGACCACCGAACACATCCACCAAATAATGATTCAACGAGTCATGTACATGACAAAAGACTGTTTAACTTCAGATTGTCAAACAGTCTTTTTAGCGATTTTTCAATGCTCATCTTCTTCCGGCGGGTAATTAGAATATCCATATCCTTTCTCTTGACGTGATATTTGAGTTTTCCATCTCTCCCACTTCGGAGATTTAAATACCTCATCTGGAATGGTTCCAGATAGCCTATTTCCCCACAAATGAGGTACCAAACAATCATCATCATCTGTGAAAAAAGACCATGGAAACGATGTAAAGCAGTTATAGCTCAGATCGATGCCACTAATACCGCTTGATTCATCACTATTTTCATAAAACCGCAACGTCTCCGGTACCTCACCCGCAAACTTATTGTGTTGCATCATATAGACACCCGATTTGGGAAGATTGCCGAACTCTTTTGGTATTTCAGTAAATTCATTGAAATAAATTTGCATCACTTCTATATTCTTTAAATTGCCAATTTCTTTAGGCAATGCGCCACTTAAAGAGGTAGAAGAAACGACAAGACTTTCCAAATTAACTAAATTTCCAATCGTCTTTGGAAGCTCTCCATACAAACCTTTCCCATAAAGACTCAAACTTCTCAACTCCACTAAATCTCCAATCTTATCTGATAAAATACCATTTGAACCATCCTGCATCACAAAACCAACTACCCGATATTCATTCATAACAGTGTCTAGGGCAGCAATCACACCACCCCATGTCTGTATGTTTTCCAGATCCCAATCAACCAGTGTCCAACCCTCTCCATGCGCCTGTTTATAGATGTCCACCAAAGCCAGACTGTCTTTCACGTTCAAATAAGGTTTTGCAGGTGTAGGTATTTCCTTTCGTTCATCATCAGAACAACTGCAAACCAGCATTAATAATGCGATTATACTCAACCAGCATTTTTGTTGTCTTCTTCTAAAAATCATATCTATATTTCATTTTTAATACTTTGAACTTCTACATCTAGAGAGTAAGGAAATACATCTTTATAATTATTATACCAATCTGGATGCCATTCCAATCGAGGTACAAATGTCTTTGTTGAAACAAAAGTATGACTTACTCCACCAAGATTAACATTAAAGCTATGGGTCATTTTACAAACATGATCCGATTTAAACTTTATACTGTTTCCCCTATCATCCTTTGTATAAGGAAGAAAGATACTACGATGGATAGTTGTTGTCGGTTTTACATATCTTACAGTAATAGGAAAACTAAAATTCTGCATATATATAGCTACATCATCATTATCTTTATATAACAAATATGAATCATTCAAGGGACCTCCCCATATTCCTTTACCCAAAGAACCACAATCATATTTATCTGAATTAACCCCTTTAGGAAAAGAAGAATATCGGACAAGAGAATAAGATGTACCCTCAGACGAAATTTCAGATTTAATTGTAGGATTAATTACGGTTTCATATTTAACTCCACCCGTGCCTCTTAATTTATATGTTGCTTGAACATAAGAATCACCCGGATTATCAACATGCTCCGCCAGAGGATCCAAATAAATAATAGGAGTTTCTTTTAATCCCCACACCCCTAAAGTACCTACATTTTGTTTGGATATATTAATACGTATTGGATAAACTAAACCCGTTTGCACCGAAGTTATAGTACCACTAATATCAACAGATCCTAGTGTAGATATTTGTAGTTTTTGATTATTAGGCTTAGCAGGAGAGAAAATACCCAGAAATGAACCTACAAGAGAATTAAGGCCTAAATTAACAATCTGTTTTACACCTTCAGTTAATATAGGAACGGTAACTTTTTTAAATTTATCATTAGCTAATTGCTTATTAAACCACTTCTCTGCCTCATCACCGGCACCATTAACTATACCATCAGTAACTTTATTCGTTGATTTTGAATTAGCAAGCGAAGCAATAAATCCTTCTGATTTTGATTGAAAACTACCACTCAAATTAATGGATGAAGTAGTCACCATTTGAGGAGTTACATACAAATAACCACTTGTAAAATTAGGATCATAAGCCAATTCTTGTTGAAAACAATTCCATCCCGGAAGAAATCCTTTAGAACTTTCTTTTGTAATATTCGTAATCCCTACCGAGTTGTTTTTCACATTGCTATTAACCGCTGTTGCAAATTTATCTGCGAAATCTAAAAGGGATTGATTAGGTTCAATAGAGATATTCCAGATTGCTGTATTATTAGGGGTAGTACTTCCCTCTAAATAATAAAAGCCTTTCAACAATCCTGAATATTTATTATAAAATATAATATAATTCAATCCTTTATCAGTTGTTGAAAACATTGTGTGAGCAATTATATTCCAACCGTCCTGCTTTTTTATATCAAAACAGAAATCTTTTGGAACAGAAAGTGATACAGCTCCACTTTCATTCCATGGTGTGGCAACACTACTACCAGAAGCTAATGTTACATTCAAATAACTTTCCCAATTTGAACCAAAATCTCCACCAGCCTTTGTTTGAATACCATTTTGTTGATAATTACTTGAAAGTGGATATATGACATTATCCAACTCTCCCATTTCTGTACTAATATTCAACTGTTGTATATTTGTCTCCAGCTCGTTTGTTGTACATCCTAGCAATGTTAGGCCAACGATAAAATAAGATCTGTCTCTTATACACATCTCCGAGCCCACGAGACAGGCAGAAATCTCG
>ENA-OYEE01000675-OYEE01000675.1-human-gut-metagenome-genome-assembly--contig:-NODE-675-length-11478-cov-5.712685_pt1 | contig 11478 bp, 10 predicted proteins | sample MGYA00243556_ERZ652917 | MGnify/ENA primary metagenome ERZ652917 (study PRJEB26926, sample SAMN06164646) | human gut metagenome | biome: ENVO:00009003; feature: ENVO:2100002; material: ENVO:00002003... | reverse complement strand
AGATTTCTGCCTGTCTCGTGGGCTCGGAGATGTGTATAAGAGACAGTTATAGAATTGGCTCATGGTATAATATAACGAACGTAAAGATATGTGCGTCAAAAGAGATATCATATAGATAAGATTGGAGAAAATACATGAACCCAGCAAGCATAATGAAAATGATGAAAGCAAAAAATACATTTACAGCAAACCACCCAAAGTTTGTATCCTTTTTACAGTATGCATTCGGCAGCGGCATTCCGGCAGACTCTGTTATTGAAATCACAGTTACAAAGCCGGGTCAGGAGCCGGTTACGTCCAATATCAGGGTTTTACAGTCGGATCTCGAACTTTTGGACAGCTTGAAGGATATTAATTAGATATGTTATACCAGATTAAGGATGGGACAGTTTCGGTAGGTGGTCAGACGATTCTGTCCCATGTTGATTTTTATATAAAGGAAAAAGAAAAAATAGCTGTTGTCGGCAAAAACGGAGCAGGAAAGACCACATTGCTTCGGCTTCTTGCGGGGGAGCTGCAGCTTGACCGCGATGACCGTCGCGGTATGTCGTCAGGAGCGCATGGCAAAGAGACTGCCTGTAAAAATAGTCTTGGAATCGTGACCTCGCGATACATCACAATTGACATGCTCAGACAGGCGGATAAATCAAATCAGGATTTGACAGTAGAGCAGATACTGCTTGAGAGCTGCCCGGATAAAGATACCTTTTCAAAAGAGAGGTTTGACTACGAGATGGAGTACGACCGGCTTTTTACAGGCTTTGGCTTTGAAAAAGAAGAAAAAAGCCGTACACTCGGCAGTTTTTCCGGAGGTGAACAGACCAAGATTTCACTTATAAAGCTCTTACTTGAAAAGCCGGATTTGCTGCTTCTTGATGAGCCGACGAATCATCTTGATATGAAAACTGTCGAGTGGCTGGAGGATTATCTGATTAACTATCCAAAGGCTGTTGTCATTGTGTCGCATGACAGGGCATTTCTTGATGCAGTTGCGACTGGTGTATATGAGCTTGAAAACGGAGCATTGCACAGATATGCCGGCAACTACACGCAGTACAGGCAGCAGAAGCTTAAAAATCTGCAGATACAGCGCAAAGCCTACGAGCGCCAGCAGGCGGAGATTGCGCACAATAATGAGCTTATCGACAAATTCAAGCATAAGCCGAAAAAAGCTGCGTTTGCACGCTCACGCAAGACCATGCTGGCACGCATGAAGCTGATAGAAAAGCCGGTTGAAGACGAAGCTCATATTTTTACAGGCAATATCGAGCCACAGTTTCCGGGCGGTAAATGGGTTTACGAGGCGAAGGAATTAAAAATTGGATATGACGGCAGGGCACTTCTTGAGCTGTCGCTTCGTATAAGGCGTGGTCAGAAGATTGCCGTAATTGGTGACAACGGCATAGGAAAATCAACATTTCTAAAGACTGTGGCAGGACTTATTCCACCAATAAAGGGCACAAGCCAGCTCGGCAGCAATCTGCTGGTGGGATATTTTGACCAGCAGTCGGCACTTATAGACAGCGATAAGACCGTGAGAGACCATTTTCACGAGCTTTTTCCGGCACTTGTGGAGAAGGAATTAAGAAAGACGCTTGGCATGTATCTGTTTGGAGGGTCAAATGCCTCAAAGCGTATCAGCTCGCTCTCAGGCGGTGAGAAGTCCAGGCTTGTGCTCGCAGAGCTTCTGACAGGCCGTCCGAACTTAATGATACTCGATGAGCCGACCAATCACATGGATATTCCGGCGAAGGAGACACTAGAATCGGCATTTAAGGCATATACCGGCACCATGCTCTTTGTATCGCATGACAGGTATTTCATAAAGCAGGTGGCCGATGCCATACTGGTCTTTGAAAATGACAAGGTGATGTACTATCCGTTTGGCTATGACCATTATATTTCAAGGCTTAAGGCATCAAAGGATGGCAATCTGCCGGCACTCATGCAGGCAAAGGATGCTGCGATGGTCGAGGCACTTGCGGCTGTCCCAAAGAGGGAGAGGCATGAGACCAGACAGCTTTCAACAGATGAGGCGTACCTAGAGTGGAAGCTTGCACTTGCGGCAGAGCCGGTGATGAAGGCAGCTGAAGAAGCAGAAAAGGTTTATGAAGAGCTATGTGAAGCAGAAAGCGAGCTTAACGAAGAAAATGTCGATAAGCTGCGACTGCAATATGAAAAAGTTGCTGACTCATGGACAAATGAGTGTACAAAATGGTATGATATATACTTAGATGAGATGTATCCGGAGAGTGATTTTTAATTTGCAGACATAAGGGAATCAATGTCATTTGCTGTATATCATAAATTATCCGGGGAGAAAGGATTATATATGTGGTTATCAAGATATTTTGTGTATTTTATTATATTTAGCTGTATGGGCTGGATATATGAGAGCATCTACTGTACCATCAGGGCAAAAAAATGGGAAAACAGAGGCTTCCTCTATGGGCCGCTTTGTCCTATTTACGGAGCCGGAGGTGTCGCGATCACTGCGATAGCAGATCTTATTTCTGCTCATACTGATGCGACATTTACATGGTGGCAGATATTTCTTGTGGCATTTTTGGGAAGCATTGTCTTAGAATATGGCACATCGTGGGCGCTTGAGAAGCTGTTTCACGCATACTGGTGGGATTACAGCAGCATGCCGCTTAATATAAACGGCAGGGTGTGTTTTCCATATTCTGTAGGCTTTGGGGTGGCAGGACTTATAGTGGTATATTTCATTGCACCGTTTACGAAGTTCATCACAGGCTGGATGTCACCTATATGGTATGAGTTTTTCTCACTGCTTCTTATGGGCTTTTTAGCTGTAGACACTGCAATCACCGTGTCAGCGCTTACAGATTTCAGTAGGACAATAGTCAATCTGCAGAACAATTTCAACACCTATATGGATGAGGTTGTGGAAGAGGTTAAAGAGCGTAAGAAGGCGGCAGATGAAAGGTCGCAGGAGAGGTCACAGGAGCTTGCGGAGGCAGTCGAGGAGCGCAGAAAGAGAAAACGTATCAGAGCCAGTGCAGACCGCGTCATCGATTCAATGGGTGCTTTAAAGAAATCTGCGCTTAACCGAGCACAGGGCTTCAGAAATCCAAAGGTGGAGAACAGGTATCTCGAGACATTTACAGAGAGCCTGAAGGAACGCTTTAAAAGAGAACGTATAAAGAAAGTAAAGAAGGAAAAAGGCAGATAAATAACAAATAAAAATTTTTTAAAAAAATTTCAAAAAAAGCTTGCATTATCCGATTGACCATGGTATTATAATATACGGTTCGTTGGTCAAGCGGTTAAGACGCCGCCCTCTCACGGCGGAAACACGGGTTCGATTCCCGTACGGACTGCTAAGTATTTAAAGCCGGTACATTCATGGAAGCATGATGTACCGGCTTTTTCGTTGTATATATTCATATGAGGCAGAGCTATTTATGAGCAGCTGCAGCTACTGCATGTTTTTATTATAAAAGTATGGTATAACATGAAAATTTCTCAATAAGGAAATATGCCCTTGCAATATACCCCACCGGGGTATATAATGCTCTTGAAGACAGATACCCATAAGGGGTATGGTTAGACGTGTAAAACAAATGCATAATGCGGAACAAAGAACAAATGGAGGTACCCATGACAGAAAAAGAAACCAAATGCTGTTGCTGCAACCGCAAAAAAGAGCGGTCAGAGAAGGAATATAAGGATCTCATCAACAGACTTAGCCGTATAGAGGGGCAGATCCGTGGAATCAAGCGTATGCTGGATGAGGATTGCTACTGCCCTGACATCATCACACAGGTGGCGGCCGCAAATGCTGCGCTCAACAGCTTCAATAAAGTCCTTTTGGCCAATCATATAAAGACGTGTGTGGCAGATGACATAAGAGCCGGCAAGGATGAGACAATAGATGAGCTTTTGAACACACTGCAGAAGCTTATGAAGTAGTATTATAAGAAGGCAGGTATAAAAATGAGTACAATAATCACAATATTAATAATAGCAATAATTGCCGCACTGGTGATTGTGGGCTTAAAGGAGACTATTAAGCATTCAAAGGGCGAGGGCGCCTGCTGTGGCGGTGGAGCCATGAAGGAGGACGAGGAAGCCACAGTACAGCTTACAGGCGAGATAGTTACGAGAGCAGATGTGCACATAGACGGAATGCACTGCATGAACTGCAAGAACTCAGTCACACGCTCGCTTCAGAAGATGAGCGGAGTATCGGCAGAGGTGGATTTAAAGCATGGCGTGGCACATGTTGAGGCAACCAGAGAGCTAAGCGATGAGGAAATCACATTTGCCATCGAAAGACTGGATTTCAAGGTGACAGGAATTGAGAGATTTTAGAAAAGGCTTCTGAATAGTTAGATTCGAATAGTAGAAAGAAGGAAATACAGACAGTATGAAGCAATATACAGTTACAGGAATGAGCTGTGCGGCATGCTCTGCCAGAGTGGAAAAGGCTGTCTCTAAGGTTGATGGTGTGACGAGCTGCTCTGTCAGCCTTTTGACCAACTCGATGGGAGTCGAGGGAAGCGCGACAGATGCGCAGATAGTGGAGGCGGTAGAGCAGGCGGGCTATGGAGCGAGTCCCAAAGGCACAGCAACAGAATCAGAAAATGACAAAGCGAATAACAGCTTAGAGCAGCTAAAGGCAGCGCAGGATGCGCTTGTAGACAGGGAGACACCGAAGCTGCGCAACAGGCTTATAGCATCGCTCATATTCTTAGTTGTTCTCATGTATTTTTCCATGGGACATATGATGTGGGGCTGGCCGTTGCCTGAGTTTTTCAATGGAAACCATGTGGCTATGGGGCTTTTGCAGCTTCTGCTTACAGTGGCGGTAATGGTCATAAACCAGAAGTTTTTTATCAGTGGCTTTAAGGGCTTGATTCACGGTGCTCCCAACATGGATACGCTTGTTGCGCTTGGATCTGCGGCATCGTTTGGATACAGCGTGTATGCACTTTTTGCCATGACAGCTGCGCAGGTGAATGGCGATATGGATGCGGTCATGTCATATATGCATGAGTTTTATTTTGAATCCGCAGCCATGATTTTGGCACTGATTACTGTCGGGAAAATGCTTGAAGCGCACTCAAAGGGCAAAACAACAGACGCTTTAAAGAGCCTGATGCAGCTAGCCCCAAAGACAGCAACCGTTGTAAGGGATGGCGTGGAGCAGGAAATTTCTGTGGATGCAGTGAAAAAGGGCGATATTTTCGTGGTCAGACCGGGGGAAAATATCCCTGTGGACGGTGAAATAATAGATGGAACAACCGCTGTCAACGAATCGGCACTCACAGGAGAGAGCATCCCTGTGGATAAGCAGCCGAAAGATGCAGTAAGCGCTGCCACAGTGAACCAGTCAGGCTTTATAAAATGCCGTGCAACGAGAGTTGGCGAAGACACCACACTCTCACAGATTATACAGATGGTTTCTGATGCCGCAGCGACAAAGGCACCTATTGCAAAAATTGCTGACAGGGTATCGGGAGTATTTGTGCCGGCGGTTATTACAATTGCAATCATTACAATAATAGCATGGCTTATAGCCGGTGAGACCGTGGGCTTTGCGCTTGCCAGAGGCATTTCGGTGCTCGTGATAAGCTGTCCGTGTGCACTTGGACTGGCAACTCCTGTTGCGATAATGGTAGGAAACGGCAAGGGCGCAAAGAGCGGTATACTCTTCAAGACAGCAGCAAGCCTTGAGGCAACAGGCCGCACACAGATTGTGGCTCTTGATAAGACAGGCACCATAACAAGCGGTGAGCCGAAGGTGACGGATATCGTGCCGGATGAGACATTTTTTGAGGAAACCGGCAATCATGCCGGAGCGCTTCTTGCAATAGCTGCATCAGTCGAGGCCAAGAGCGAGCATCCGCTTGCAAAAGCCATTATGGAGCGCGCTAAAACGGATGAAATCGCTGTTGCAGAGGTGACGGATTTTAGCGCTGTTGTAGGAAATGGTCTGACTGCAATACTTGCAGGCAAAATGATAAAAGCAGGAAATCTTGCTTTTGTCAGCAAATTTGTAAAAGTGTCAGATGATATGCGCGCGAAAGCTGTCGAATTTTCAAAGGAAGGAAAAACTCCTCTGTTCTTTGCCGCAGATGACAGGCTTTGCGGTATCATAGCCGTTGCAGATACAATAAAGGAGGACAGTCCGGAAGCTGTCAGACAGCTTAAAAATATGGGTATCAGAGTTGTTATGCTCACCGGTGACAACGAGCAGACTGCCAATGCCATTGGAAAGCAGGCGGGAGTGGACGAAGTCATCGCAGGTGTGCTTCCGGATGGTAAGGAGGCTGTCATAAGGAAGCTAAAAAAACAGGGCAGGGTAGCCATGGTTGGTGACGGAATCAATGATGCACCGGCGCTCACACGTGCGGATATGGGAATTGCAATCGGCGCGGGAAGTGATGTGGCAATAGATGCAGCGGATGTTGTCCTGATGAAGAGCCGCCTGATAGATGTACCGGCAGCAGTGCGGTTAAGCCGTGCTACATTGACAAATATACACGAAAATCTGTTCTGGGCATTTTTCTATAATGTAATAGGTATTCCACTTGCGGCCGGTTTGTGGTATCCTTTATTAGGATGGAAGCTCAATCCGATGTTTGGAGCGGCGGCGATGAGCCTGTCGAGCTTCTGCGTTGTTACCAATGCCTTGCGGCTGAATCTGTGCAGGGTGTATGATCCTAAGCATGACAGAAAAGCAACACCAGATAGAAAAAACAAAACAAATAAACCAAATGAAAGTGAGGAAAAATCAATGACAAAGACAATGAATATCGAAGGAATGATGTGCGGCCACTGCGAGGCAAGAGTAAAGAAGGCACTCGAGGCGCTTGATGCAGTTAGTGAGGCTGTAGTAAGCCATGAGAGTGGAACTGCAGTAGTGACATTAAGCTCTGACATTTCCGATGAGAAATTAAAGGAGACTGTAGAGGCTGAGGACTACAAGGTTACATCAATTCAGTAATCAGTCAGACAGTATAACAATATGAAGAAATATATAGCATTGGTATTGGTTGCAGTGCTGGTGCTTGGGATTTTTACAGGATGTGGTAACAAGGGTAACAAGGAGACAGAATCACAGACGGATGAGAAAGCCACTGAGTCGGTGAATTCTGCAGAAAATAATACTGAGGACAGTACGCAAAGCAGTACAGAAAATCAGAATGTGGCTGACACAGAGCAGCTCACCACAGAAAACGGACAGGAGAGCTCAGTTCTTGCCTGTCCGTCAGTAAACGGTAAGCTGCATGTGGAGGGCAGCAAGCTCGTTGATCAAAATAACAACGAGGTGCAGCTTCGCGGAGTCAGCACACACGGTCTTGCGTGGTATCCACAGTATGTGACCAATGATTGCTTTGCCACGCTGAAAAGCTTTGGAGCAAACGTAGTGAGGCTCGCCATGTACACCTACGAAAGCGGTGGCTACTGCACAGATGGTGACAGGCAGCAGCTTGAGACACTTGTGCAAAACGGAGTGCAGTACGCGTTCAACAACGACATGTATGTCATCATCGACTGGCATGTGCTAAACGAGGGCAATCCAAACCGCTACAGTGATGTGGCAAAGACATTTTTTGCCAAAATGGCACAGCAGTATGCCTCATACAACAACGTGATTTACGAGATTTGCAATGAGCCGTGCAAAGGTGCGACCTGGGGAGATGTGAAGTTTTATGCCAGCGAGGTCATTCCGTCAATCAGAAGCTACGACAAGGATGCAGTCATACTGATAGGCACACCTAACTGGAGCCAGAATGTGGATGAGGCAGTCAAGGACCCTGTCACAGGCTATGATAATATCATGTATACACTGCATTTCTATGCCGCAACCCACAAGGAGGACTTGCAAAACAAGCTAAAATCGGCGGCAGACGCCGGACTGCCGATATTTGTATCAGAGTTTGGCATCTGCAGCGCCGACGGAAACGGTCAGGTGGACATAGATTCCGCAAACAGCTGGATCAGCCTGCTCGACAGCTACGGCATCAGCTATGTGTGCTGGAATCTGTCCAATAAGGACGAAAAATCAGCGCTTCTAACCACTGCCTGCGATAAGACAAGCAGCTTCACCTATGAGGATTTAAGTGATGAGGGCAAGTGGCTGTACGGCGTGCTCACAAGTCATGTGACACAGTAAACACCGGAATATGAAAATATCCGGAGGTAATCGGCTGTACGGCGTGTTCACGAGTTATGTGACACAGGTCTTGAATTAACGAAAAGCCTTAGATGTACGGAAAGCGGCGCACCTGGCAATGCCGAGATAGAAGCCTCCATGCACTCAGCCGGCATGCACATGAGGCAGATGCAGATACTTCTCTCTGGTGGCAAGTCCGCCGCGGATATGGCGCTCGGACTTGTTGATATCGAGAATGTGACGCGCCTTTGCGGCAAGCTCCGGGTCAATGCGAAGCAGCCTGTCAGCATCCGTGATATCCTTGTGCACAGTGGATTTGCTGATGCCAAACTGCTTTGCAGCCTGACGCACCGTGGCATTGTTTTCAACTATGTAGTTGGCGATTTCCACCGCCCTTGTCTCAATATATGATTTCAAAAAATACTCCTGCATATTCTGTTGTTACAGTTTATGCGGGAGTATTTTTAATATTACACACAGGTTGTAATTCTATTTACGTTTTTCGTAATAAAATAAGAAAACGGTTTCTTAACCGCAGGAAAGCTGGATCTTAAGTGAATTAAGCATATGCGGATGCGATGAGCTCAATACATTTATCGTATCCAAGCACAGAGCTGTTGAGCACCAGGTCATAATTTTTCCTGCTGCCCCACTCCTTGTCGGTGAAGTATCGGTAATTTACCGAGCGCTTTTTATCGACATCCTTTAGCAGCTTTTTGACCTCGTCATCGCTCTTATGGTAGAGCTTTTTTATTCTTGCAGCCTTCTCAGGCTTATTTCCCTCTATAAAAACATTCAGCACATCATCCCTGTCAGAAAGAATGTAGTCTGCGCAACGTCCCACAATAACGCATGGCTCTTTTTGCGCAATATCCTTGATGAGCTTCTGCTGAATATTGAAAATCTGGTCGGAAAGAGAAACTCCTGTGATGTCGCGCCCCACAAATGCATATGAAAAAATACTTCCGGCAGGTGCATATTCGCCCTGGTTTGCGACAATCTGCTCAGAGATGCCGAGCTCCTTTGCCACATGCTCAATTATTTTTTTATCGTAAAACTCAATGCCGCATTTTTGAGCAATCTGCTCTCCGATAAAGCGACCGCCACTGCCAAATTCTCGGCTTATAGTGATTATTTTAAAACTCATGATGAAACCTCCCCGCTTATAAAAGTGTTTATAATTCATTATAACGTAATTGCACATAAAATCAAAACAGAAATTTAACAAAATCGCTTGCAGATAAGCACTCCGTAATCTATAATGACATAAGAAAACATGTTGCTTTTACGTAATCAATGAGATGGCAGCAGATAACATATGTTATGTTTTTGTTATTGTTTACACCACAGTGTGGCAAACAGCAATTACGTGACGTTTCAAAGATTGTAAAACAGCAGCATAGCGAATAAACAATTAGGAGGAAAACATGGATCAGGAAAAGGTCATAGTCATAGACTTTGGTGGTCAGTACAATCAGCTTGTTGCGCGCCGTGTCCGCGAGTGCAACGTGTACTGTGAGATTTACTCATACAAAATAGACATTGAGAAAATCAAAGAAATGAATCCAAAGGGCATCATCCTTACAGGAGGTCCAAACAGCTGTTATGAAGAGGATTCTCCATCATACCGGAAAGAGCTGTTTGAGCTGGGAATACCAGTGCTTGGCATCTGCTACGGTGCACAGCTTATGATGCATAAATTAGGCGGAAAGGTAATCACACCTGAGGTTGGAGAGTATGGAAAGACAGAAATTACATATTCTGCAAACGGCGTGATGTTCAAGGATCTGCCATCAGAATCAGTATGCTGGATGAGTCATTTCGACAGAATTGCAGAGGCTGCACCGGGCTTTGAGGTAGTTGCGCACACTGCAGACTGTCCAATAGCCGCAACACAGAATGTTGAGAAGAAATTATATGCAGTACAGTTCCATCCGGAGGTACTTCACACCAAGAACGGAACACAGATGATTTACAATTTCGTCCGTGGCGTATGTGGATGTGCAGGCACATGGAAGATGGATTCATTCGTCAAAAACACAATCGACGAAATCAGAGAGCAGGTCGGTGACGGCAAAGTGCTCCTTGCACTTTCGGGTGGAGTAGACTCATCAGTGCTCGCAGCACTCCTTGCCAAGGCAATCGGCAAGCAGCTCACCTGCGTATTCGTAGACCACGGACTTCTCCGTAAGAACGAGGGCGATGAGGTAGAGGGCGTATTCGGCAAAGGCGGTTCGTTCGACATCAACTTTGTCCGCGTCAACGCACAGGAGCGCTACTACAGCAAGCTTGCAGGCGTCACAGAGCCTGAGCGCAAGCGTAAAATCATCGGTGAGGAATTCATCCGTGTATTCGAGGAAGAAGCTAAGAAAATCGGAAAGGTGGACTTCCTTGCACAGGGAACCATCTATCCGGACGTAGTGGAGAGTGGACTCGGCGGAGAATCTGCAGTCATCAAATCACACCACAACGTAGGAGGGCTCCCGGAGCATGTCGATTTCAAGGATATCGTGGAGCCACTCAGAAACCTCTTCAAGGACGAGGTACGCAAGGTCGGACTGGAGCTTGGATTACCTGACTATCTGGTATTCCGTCAGCCATTCCCAGGCCCAGGCCTTGGAATCCGTATCATCGGCGAAGTCACAGCCGAAAAGGTACGCATTGTCCAGGATGCAGACTGGATTTACAGAAGCGAAGTGGAAAGGGCAGCAAAAGAGTACAAAGAGGCCCACGGCGAGGAACCGTCATGGATGCCAAACCAGTACTTTGCAGCCCTTACCAACATGCGTTCAGTAGGTGTCATGGGTGATGAGAGAACATATGATTATGCCGTTGCAGTCCGTGCAGTCCGCACCGTGGACTTCATGACAGCCGAAGCAGCCGAGATACCGTTTGAGGTACTTCAGACAGTGATGAGCAGAATTATAAATGAGGTAAAGGGAGTCAATAGAGTATTCTATGATTTGACCAGTAAGCCACCGGGAACTATTGAGTTTGAATAATTTTCAAAAGCTCGCAAAGCCTAGTAAAATGGGCATTTGCGAGCTTGTTTTTTGTCTTGTGGTACTAAAATGGTACTAAAGTGAGCTGTGCAGGAATAGAAAAATGATGGCTTGGAATGCTTGCATTTCACAGACAGCAGTTTTATATTCCTATAGGGCGAACACCCTCCATCGAGATGCAGCGAAGCTGAATCGAAATGGTGCACAGCGGATGGCATTATGTTTCACGCATGAGGCCATGTTATTTTCCACTCAAAATATTCATTTGGAGAATGCCGGCAGAGTACAGCAGGAATCCAAAAAATATCAGCAGGGACAAGTGGGAAA
>ENA-OYEE01000650-OYEE01000650.1-human-gut-metagenome-genome-assembly--contig:-NODE-650-length-11710-cov-4.261261_pt1 | contig 11710 bp, 10 predicted proteins | sample MGYA00243556_ERZ652917 | MGnify/ENA primary metagenome ERZ652917 (study PRJEB26926, sample SAMN06164646) | human gut metagenome | biome: ENVO:00009003; feature: ENVO:2100002; material: ENVO:00002003... | reverse complement strand
GGTAATTGGTCCACATCAGCTTTACGTTGGAGAGATCCATTTTCTCCAGTTCCTCGAAATCCGGTTGCCATCCCAATTCCTCTTTCAACTCGTAAGGGATCAAACGAGCCTCTACTAGCTTGCTGACGGAACTATATGTCGGATATCCCGGGTTCGGAACCAGTACGCCATCCCCCGGATTCAAGAATGCTAGCGAGATATGCAAGATACCTTCTTTGGAGCCGATGAGCGGTTGGATCTCTGTTTTCGGGTCCAAGTCTACGTTATACCATGTCTTGTACCAATCGGCGAATCCCTTACGCAGTTCCGGTATGCCCACGTACGGCTGATAACCGTGCTCGTTCGCTCTGCGGGCATGTTCACACAACGTCTCGATGGTCTGTTCCGAAGGTGGAAGGTCGGGGCTGCCTACGCCAAGGTTAATGACGTTCTTGCCTGCGGCGTTCATCTCGGCTACTTCCTTCAGTTTCTTGGAGAAGTAGTATTCCTGTACGCTACCTACACGGTTAGCGGGTGTAATGTTACACACTTTGTCTTCCTTCTGCATATTCGCCTAATATTTTTAAGTCTTTTGTTAACGGTCTGATAGCGTCCAACGCTTGTTTGTAACGGGTGAAATCCGTGAAAGTAAGGTCGATGTAGAACAAGTATTCCCATTCACGCCCGATAATAGGCAAGGACTGTATTTTAGAGAGATTCATGTCGTAAAAAGAGAGAACGGAGAGGACTTTGGAAAGGCTGCCGGAAGTGTGGGGAAGAGCGAATACGAGAGAGGATTTGTTTTTATCGGTTCCTCGAAGCATCTCATCTGCCGTCCAGCGGTCCGCTATAGCGAGGAAGCGGGTGAAATTCCGTTTGTTAGTTTCGATCCCCTCGGCAAGGACTTCCATCTTGTAGATCTGGGCAGCCAGTTTCCCGCATATCGCCGCATGCCCTTTCAGTTGGTTTTCCGAGATCCACCGGGCACTCATGGCGGTATCTTCTTTCTCTACCACCTTGGCGTTTGGCAGAGTATCGAGGAAATCGGTACATTGCATCAACGCTATCGGATGGGAGTTGACCTCTGTTACCTCGTGTATCGAGGTTCCCGGAAGCGCTACTAAGGAATGGGAGATACGTAGTTTGTACTCACCTGTCACGCTCAGTCCACTTTCACGGATCAACTCATGGTTCTGTAGAAGGCTTCCCGCTATCGTATTCTCGATGGCCATCATACCCAAGATCGACGGATCTTTCTTGATCGTCGAGATGACATCCCGAAAAGTATTACAAGGGATGATCTCTATTTCCTCACCTTCATGATAATTACGGGCGGCGATGTCGTGATACGAACCGGCTATTCCCTGTATCGCTACTTTCTTTTTCATCTTGTTTCTCTATTTTACTCTAAACTGTTACAAACAAAAAAAGTCCCACCGAAACCGGCAGGACTTTATATTTTATTGATATTTATATTCAATCATCAACGCTTTACATACAAACTCCTGCCTTTACTCTGCTAAAGTAAAAGTAATAAAAGTAATATGTAAAGCTAAATCGATTCATTGTCTGTTTGTTTTTAAATACGCAGCAAAAGTAACGCTTTTTTGGAAACTACAAGCAAAAAGTGATATTTTTTTTCTGTTACATTTAAATTTTATCTTAACTGTTTCTGAACTTCTGTGGAGATACGCCTACGTACCGTTTAAAGTATTTACCGAAAAAGGATACATTCGGGAAGTTCAAGGAGTAAGATATCTCTTGGATAGTCAAGTCCGTAGCCATCAATTGCGATTTTGCGTCCATGATTATCATATCGGCTATGATATCGGATACGGAACGTCCTGTCTTTTGCTTGATGATCATGCAGAGGTGCTGGGGAGAAATACTTAGTTGGCTGGCATAAAAAGCCGTTTGCCGCTTTGAGGTATAATTCTTCATCACCAGTTGGATGAATTTCTTGTGGATCTCGTCGCTACGGCTCGTTATCTTGTTAGGCCATGATTTCCCTTGATACAAATCGCTGATCCCATGGATCATGGTAAGCAGGATATGTTTCACCATCTCCCTGTTTATGGATTTCTCTTTCGCTTGTACCCGCTCTAGCAAATGGAAATAATCGTTAATGAAGTCCGCCCGGTCCTCACTCAGTGATATGATCGGATTCTCGTAGATAGTAGGTAAGGCGCTCATCGTAGACTTTATCATGTTCACGCAGTCCATGAACTCGGATGAGAATCCTATAAAGGAAAGGCGGAAACTCTCTTTCTGCTCACAGAACTGAATAATGCTTCCCGGCATCAAGGTGATGAAATCATTCGGTTTCAAGGTGTACTCTGTCAAGTTGATGGATGCCCTTAAATTTCCTTCAACGCATAAAGCGAAAATACCTGCTTTTAACCGGCAAGTCTGCTTGTAAAAGTTTAAGATTGCCTCGGTAATGTCGTTTCCTACGACATAATCCCGGGGCAAATCTAATTGTGGTAAGTTTGCGTTCATCCGTTATTTTATTAATGATCGAACACAAAAGTAGTAAAAGTGCTGTTGATTCACTTCTTAATTTAAAAATAGACCAATTAATCCTTGAATCAGACTTATTCCGCTTGTGCTTCCTTATTCCGTTTATGCAAGCTTTTCAGTTCGAAGGATAGCATGACACGGAATATACCTATTATTAATAAGGCGTAAGCGATCATGTAAACCAACGTGAAGGCCCCTAGGGCGGGTTGCCAGATAACACCGATGGAGCAAAGGATAGCCAAGATACCGAAGACCATGTACCAACCCCAGTTCCGTGTACCGTATCGTTTCAGGTCCATCGAGTAACCGGTAGCCGAGAAGCCTCTGAACATAAGCCAGAATGCCAAGACAAACGGAAGCACCTCCATGCTAAGTCCCGGGCTTGCCATCAAGAATATACCTAAGATCAAGTCGATAATACCTCCGGCCAAATACCATCCCCAACTGCTGATACCCTTTTTGTTCGCCAAGGCGAAAGCGATCTCGAACAAGCCGCTTACGAACATAGAGACGCTGAATAAGATACTAAGCGCTACGTAGCTCGCCAATGGCGCGAACATTAAATAAATAGCGACGATGATGTAAAGCAGTCCGACCAATAGTGACAACCACCAATTCTTGACCGCATAATCCATTTTATCAATAAATGTTTTCATATTGGATAATATTTGTATTGTAATTATCCAATTAACAAAGGGAAGGAAGAAAAAGTTCTGGGTATTTGTGGCTAGGATATCCTTAAAAACTTTGTCCTTTGGAAATTAATTCTTTTCTTTGACGTTTCAAATCAATATAGGTATATAAGTACGAGGATTATGATGAAAAATTTGATAGCGATAACTTGTTTTGTCGTGGCGTTGGTGTCTTGTAATAAGGTGGAACATAAGCTGGAAGGGAAATGGCAATTGAAAACCGTAGAGGCGAATGGGGTGGTCCAGACGGTGGATACGGTTTGGTATAACTTCCAGACCTCTTTGTTCGAGTACCAATTATATGACCCGGCAAAGGACGTATATCGTACGAATTTCGGTTATAAGACGTTGGAGGGAGATACGAGACTGGATCTGGAGTTGGTCAATTATGGAGGTACGCCTTTGGAACAATTCATGCGTTATACGGATTGGACCTCACCTAAACAAACTTTCACGATCGAGCAGTCATCTGTGACGAATCTGGTAATGAGCTGCGAAGGAAGAACGTATACGTTTAAGAAATTCTAAGATATCATGTGCTGTTTGATCTCAGTCCCTCATAAGGAGTACTCCAGTACTCCCTAGGAAGTACTGCGATACTCTTTGCGAAGTACTGGAGTACTTCTTACGAAGTACTCTCAGCGATGTTAGATCATGCGATCAAATCCGCTTCTATAGCTTGTGCCACCTTGATTAAATCGGCGGGGGCTATCTGTATCTGCAAGCCTCGTTGTCCGGCGCTTACATAGATCTTATCGAAGCCGGATGCCGTAGGATGGATATACGTAGGGAAATGCTTTTTCATGCCGATAGGCGAGCATCCTCCCCGGATATAACCGGTAAGCGGCAACAACTCTTTCACGGGGATCATCTCACATTTCTTGTTCCCGGATACCTTGGCCGCCTTTTTCAAGTCCACCTCGTCCGCTCCGGGGATCACGCATACGAAATAACCGCTCTTATCGCCATGTAAGATCAAGGTCTTGAATACTTGGGCGATATCTTCCCCTAGCTGCTCCGCTACATGCGTAGCGCTCAGATCATTCTCGTCTACTTCATAAGGCACGAGCTGGTAGGCGATCTTAGCCTTGTCCAGCAGGCGTGCCACGTTTGTCTTATTAATCTTCTCTTTCATCGTTTAGATCCCTTTCATGGATAATTGAACACGTTTTCTGGATAGGTCTACGCTTAGAACCTTCACCTTGACATGCTGATGGATGGAGACCACTTGGGTAGGATCGCTTACGAAACGATCCGCCAGCTCGGAGATATGGACAAGCCCGTTTTCCTTGATCCCTACATCGACGAAACAACCGAAGTTGGTGATGTTGGTCACGATACCGGGCAATACTTGCCCTTCTTTCAAATCCTCGATCGTTTTCACCGTAGGATCGAACGCGAATACTTGGATCGTTTGGCGGGGATCACGGCCCGGTTTATCCAGTTCCTCCATGATATCAAGCAGGGTAGGCATCCCGACCTTATCCGTAAGGTAGTCCGTTAGTTTTAGTTTCTTTTTAAGCGCTTTGTCGGTGATCAGGTCGGCTACCGAGCATTTTAGGTCCTTGGCCATCCGTTCGACGATCGGGTAGCTCTCGGGGTGTACGGCCGAGTTGTCCAACGGGTTCTTTCCGTCGGGTATCCGTAGGAATCCGGCGCTTTGTTCGAAAGCCTTCTCTCCCATACGGGGGACTTTCATCAGTTCTTTCCGGGAAGTGAAGGGTCCGTGCTCCGCCCGGTAATTCACGATGTTTTGCGCTAGCGTGGGGCCTAATCCCGAGATGTAAGTCAACAAATGCTTGCTCGCCGTATTCACGTTTACACCTACTAAATTCACGCAACTCTCCACGGTTTGATCCAGACTCTTTTTCAAGGCGTTTTGCTCTACGTCATGCTGGTATTGGCCGACACCGATACTCTTCGGGTCGATCTTGACCAACTCGGCCAAAGGGTCCATCAGCCGGCGACCGATGCTGACAGCTCCGCGTACCGTGACGTCGTATTCGGGAAACTCCTCCCTAGCGATCTTGGACGCGGAGTAGATAGAGGCTCCGTTCTCGCTGACTACGAACACTTGTACCTTGCGGTCGTATCGTATATTCGTGATGAACTGCTCGGTCTCACGACTGGCGGTACCATTACCGATGGCAATGGCATCTATGGCGTAAGTGGCTACTAACTGGGCGACCTTAGCGGCGGCTTTGCCCTTCTCGTTCTGGGGCGGATGCGGGAAGATCGCCTCGTTATGCAGTAAATTCCCCTGTGCGTCCAGACAGACCAACTTACATCCGGTACGGTATCCGGGGTCTACGCCTAATACCCGTTTTTGTCCCAAAGGGGGGGCGAGCAGCAATTGCCGGAGGTTCTCGGCAAATACCCGGATCGCCTCCTCATCGGCTTTCGCCTTGCTCTGGTTGGAGAACTCCGTCTCGATAGAGGGTTTCAGCAAGCGTTTGAAAGAATCGTCGACGGCTGTAGCCACTTGCTCGGAAACCTCTCCACGGCCTTTTACGAAACGCCGGTTCAAGCGATCCAGACAAGATTCCGCGTCGGGAGAGATACTTACACGAAGGATACCTTCCGCCTCTCCCCGTCGGAGAGCCAATAAGCGATGGGAACTGGCCCGGTTCAAAGGCTCGCTGAAATCAAAGTAATCCCGGTATTTAGCGCCTTCCTCTTCTTTCCCCTTGATCACTTTGGATGTGATCATGGCGGTATGAGCGAAAGAGTTACGCACGGTGTTACGTGCCGATTCGTTCTCGTTAATCCATTCGGCGATAATATCCCGTGCCCCTTGCAAGGCTTCTTCGGCGTTTTTCACTTCCCCCTTGATAAAACTCTTGATGCGTGCGGATAGGTTATTCTCGTTTTGCATCATTACGATCTTAGCCAAGGGTTCCAGTCCTTTCCGGCGTGCGATCTCCGCCTTGGTGACCCGTTTCGGTCTGTAAGGGAGATATAAATCCTCGATCTCGGTGCTATCCCAAGACTCCTCGATGCGTTTCCGGAGCTCGGGAGTAAGTTTCCCTTGCTCTTCTATCGTGGCGAGGATCGTTTCCTTTCGTTTGCTCAGTTCCGTCAGTTTATCCAGTTGATCTTTGATGGCACCGATTTGCACCTCGTCTAATCCTCCGGTCACCTCTTTCCGGTAACGACTTATAAAAGGTATGGTAGCGCCTTCGTTCAAGAGCCCGATTGTCCGTTCCACTTGTCCTTCCGGAATTTGTAGAAAACGGGCTATAAGCGTGTGAAATACGTTTATCATATCTAGTTTTCTTAGAATTGGAGTACAAATATACGGTTTTGCTTATATTTTCGGTCGGGATACTCACTTCTTGGGCTTATTATTTGTATCTTTCATTAATTTTCAAGAATTTTACGGCTGGAATATTCAAGCCTTTGATTAAAAAAATCAACATGGAAGTTAATACTACGGAGAACAAAACTTTGGAACAGGATTATAGGGATTTAGCAGGATTGCTATCTAATATCGTGGATTCGTTGCCCATCTACTTTTTCGTGAAGGATACGGGTGATAATTTCAGGTACGTGTACTCCAGCCCTCTGATGAACCAACTTTACGGACGATATCATAATGATGTGGTCGGGAAAACGGATTTTGACCTATTTCTAGATCCGGTCGTCGCCCAATCTTTCAGGGATATGGACGAGGAGGTGGTGAAAACGGGTAAGATGCAGCGTTTCGTGGAGCAAATGATCGATCCGAAAGGTATCTTGCGTACTATGGATACGATGAAACTGCTAGCGCCCCGTGAGGATAAGCCTCCTTATTTAGTAGGGATTTCATGGGATATTACAAAGCAAAGGCAGGTCGAGGAGGAGTTGCATAGCTATAATAAGCGCTTGGCGCTCGCTTGTCAAGCGGGTAAGATCTACCCGTGGCTTTGGGATCTGGTAAACGGTACGGCGGAGCTTTCCTTGGAAGAAAACGGCCAGATCAAGCATGTGCGGATCACCCACGCTAGTTTTACGGAGAAGATCCATCCGGATTACCGGAAGGTCTATGAGAATATTACAACCGCTTTCATGCGGGGCGAGATCGATTCCATGCGATTCAGTTTCCCTTGTCGCTATTTCTCGGATGAGTATGTATGGCTGGAGAAGATCGGTGAGGTCTATGAGGCCGATCCGGACGGTAAACCGATCCGCTCGATCGGAATCCTTCGGGATATGACTGTCGATAAACGGCACGAGGCGGATGTGCAGGCCAAGCTTTTGGCGGAAGAGAGCGACCGGATGAAGTCCGCTTTTATCGCTAACATGAGCCATGAGATACGTACCCCTTTAAATGCCATCGTCGGCTTTTCTACCTTATTGGCGGAGAGTGACGATGAGGAGGAAAAAAAGGAATATCTGAGGATCATAGAGAGTAGCAATGAGTTTTTGTTGCAGTTGATCGGTGATATCTTGGATATCTCGAAGATCGAGTCCGGAAAGATGGAGTTTATTTATACGACCCTGCGTTTGAGTGAGATATTCGCTCCCCAGCAGCAAGCTTTCGCCTTGAGAGTGGCCCCGGGTGTAAAGGTTATCTTTGAGTCGGACGGTAATGACTATTGTATTGTGTCGGAGAAGACCCGTTTGACTCAGGTTTTGACCAATTTCCTTTCCAACGCCGTGAAGTTCACCAGCTCGGGTTCTATACGGTTTGGTTATCGTTTGACCGATGATGGTATCTATGTCTACGTAACGGATACGGGTATGGGAATCAGTAAGGAGTCTCAAGCGAGCATATTCAATCGTTTCGTGAAATTGAACAGCTTTAAGCAAGGAACAGGATTAGGGCTTTCTATCTGCAAGACGATTATTGAGAAGTTGAAAGGTAAAATCGGGGTTGAGTCGGAGGAGGGAAAGGGCTCTACATTCTGGTTTACGATACCTTGCCAACCGATGAAAGTGAAATAAGACATTCAAGTTTGGTTGGAATTTATAGGTAAATCACCTCATCCGCCAACAACCGAATCTCATCCGGATTATGTGACGTGAAAAGAATGATCCGTTCTTCTTTCATCTGCTTTTCTCGTATTCGTTCTATAATACGATGGCTTAAGGCTTCATCCAAGCCTTTGAACGGCTCGTCCATCAAAAGGAGAGGAGAAGGGTATGCCAATGCCCTAGCTATAGCGATACGTTGTTGCTGTCCGTAACTAAGCTCTTTAGGATATCGGTTCCCGAAGGGCTCCATTTCCATTTCCTGTAAGTGTTTTTGGGCAATTCGCCGGGCTTTTTCCTCCGTGAGAAAAGAGGAGAGGGGGAGGATGATATTTTCTTCTGCGGTTAGATGGGGCAGGAGTTGCGGTTGTTGGAATATGGTGGCGAGTCCAAAGTGTCTTGTGGGATGTATCTCTCCTTCCGTAGGCAATAAGATACCTCCGATTAGGTTTAATAACGTTGTTTTTCCTTTGCCTGAAGGTGCGCTAATTCCATAAATAATCCCTTTTTGAAAGGAATGGGAAAAGTGCTGTATGCCGTATTGGTAACTTATATCTTTCGTGTCTAAAACTGATAATGTAGGGGCTGGGATGGTCTGATCCTCATTCGCGAAAGATATTTTAGGGGTGATATCAGCGACTTTGCTAATTCCTTTGTCAAAAAAGAAACTGATGAATACCGCCACGATTGTCCAAGCGAGTAGCTCAGGGACAGCGATAAAGTTTTGCGCCCTTTTCATCTCGCTTCCGATTCCGAATGCGCATTGCGACAAGACTTCTCCCATAATGATCGCACGCCAGCCGAATCCGGCGGCGGAGGCAAGCCCGCTATATAAGAATGGCTTTAGCTGCGGATAGATGATCTGGAATAAGACATTGGAACGTTTGATATGGAACTGACGTGCCATAATGGATAGACCCGGACGTAGGTCGAGGATTCCCCGTGTCAGATTCTCTGTTAGTAGCGGGAACATGGTGAGAAAGGCGATCATCAAAGGGATGCTTTCCGGATTTAGGAATATAAGCGCTAAAAGTATGAAGGATATGACCGGGATCGAGCGCATGATGGCAAGCAGAGGTCTGAATAATTCATACACCCACTCAAAACGGGCGAATAACCCGGCCATCCCTATCGCACAAACGAATGAGATCGACATGCCTAAGACTCCCCGGAGTATAGTAGCTCCGACCGACTGATAGAAACTACCGGAGACGAGCCATTCGCAAAGTGTCCGTACGAGTCGGGGAAGTGAAGGTATCAGCTCCGGTTGGTTGGCTATAACGGCGAATAGTTGCCATCCCGCCAAGAGGATAGCGGTAGCGACTATCGAAGTGATTGTTTTTCGCAATCTCATTGTTCTTGGGGTATAAATCCGGCATCGGGAAGCTTCCCGCCGACGGCCTTGGGTTCATACTGTTCGATGAGACGTAGGAAACCCATGACGGCGTCTTTCGCCTCGATAGCTGATAAATAATAGATTTTACACCGCTCGATACTCTTAGGAGTTAAGGCCTCTTGGGCGAAGATTCCATGTTCTTCCAGAGAATGGATAGTCTCTTTCGGATATCGTACGGCTTTTTGGCAGGAGGCTCGTAAGGCATCCTCAAAAGCGATACGATATTTCTCCATCGTCGGGGTGTATACGACCGCTGTTTGGGCGAATCCGAGGGTATCGTTGTCTGTAAAATGATTCAAATCGGCGGTTATTCGTAAGCTGCTGTCTCGTCGTAAAGCGATGCTTAGAAACGGTTCCCCGAGCACGGCACGATTTACTTTTCCGGCTAAGATGCCTTGGGTGATTTCCCCGGCGGTATTGAAGGCGTAATTCAAAGGATAATCTAATCGTTGGCGGCCGAGATAGTACCGGGTAAGGATATCGGGAGTCGTACCGTTGCCGAATACATACAATGCCGGTTCTTTCAAGGGAGTTTTCTCAACGAGGTAAAGGGTTCCCCAGATCGGGCACCCCGCTAGTTTGATCTTGATCCCTTTATTGTACAAGTTCGCCGCATTGATCATGGGGAGTACGGCTATGTCGGTCTCCTGCTTGATCAGTAAGGCTTGCGCCAGATCGGGCGAGTCTACCACTTTTACTTGTACTTTCTTGTTATCTATAATTGGAGGATTCTCAAGCCAATCGGCGAATGCGATAACGGATGGACCACGAAGTACCGAAACCTTGATTACGGTATCTTCCGTTTGTGCGTGCCGGCAACCGGAGCAACAAAGTATGAATAGTAGAAAAATGTATTTAATCATATCTAGACCTCTATAAAACAATTAAGGATTGCCTCCCGGCAACCCCTAACCAACTTTGTTAACCTTAAATCTAATACTATTATGAAAAAACCACATTGCAAAGATACACTCGTCAAGAGCGTTTGTCAAGCATTTTGTCGCTAATACTTGTTAATCAGATGAGCATAAATAGCAAAAAGATTTTAATCGGCTATAAAGAGTCCTTTAAACTGCGCTATTTTGTTAAATCGAGTCCTTGAAACAGGTACGGATAGTCCGTTTCGATCACGTCGGGACGAGTGCTGATCTCTGACTGGTAACCGGCGGTTTTCTCTGTTTCCGTTTTCGCGCGATCATGTGTCGGAGCAACGGAAATCATGCACATGACTCCGTTACGGTGCAGAGCGTCATACAGTGGTTGCTGTTCAGGCTTCATCTTCGGACCGACATAAGCCATTACCTGTTTCCAGGGGATGCCGGCTTTTTCATAATTATCGAATTCTTCCCGATTCTTACACCAGCAAGAAAACATCGCATCCGGTTTCCGGTCAAGATAATAGCGGGCTTGACCGGCGTTATGTACCGTGTATATTACGTTAACAGGCTTTTCTGTTTCTATAAAATCAGCCATAACTTCTAAAGGTACATCCTTGATATCCAAATTCAGGATTGTTTTGTCTTTGCTCCATTCCAGGCATTCTTTTAAAGTTGGAATTTTGAAGGTTGTCACGTTGCCGTTTCGGTCCACCAGATTGAATTGTTGCAGTTCTGCATAAGTGTAATCTGAAACCTTTCCTTTTCCAGTAGTTGTCCGGTCGATGGTTTCGTCGTGCATCAATACGATTATCCCGTCTTTTGTCAAACGTGGGTCTATCTCGAAAAACGATTCCATATAGGACAGGGTCTTTTCGAATGATTCGATGCAGTTCTCCGGATAGCCGTCCAGCATTCCACCACGATGTCCGCTGATTACAATCGGGCGATCGGGAGCATACCGGAAATAGGCTTGCAGGTCCCGACTGTTCTTCACAGTAATGTAATGAGAATTTTGTTCTTTGTCTGAAGCCAAAAGATTCCCGGCAGGCATACCCCCCCCTAAAAGGAGTACCAAAATAAAAGATAGCATTTTCATGATATTGTATTTATATAGATTCCTTATCAATTATGCGGCTTAAAAGTAAGACTTTTTTATCAGTGGCGTACTATAAAAAGCGCTACAAAAATATGAAAATATGACCGGAAACAATATATGCAAAGGAAGAGGCAGGTATATAAAAAATTAAGGATTGTCATCTCGACAACCCCTAACCAACTTTGTTAACCTTAAA
>ENA-OYEE01000620-OYEE01000620.1-human-gut-metagenome-genome-assembly--contig:-NODE-620-length-12047-cov-19.859490_pt1 | contig 12047 bp, 9 predicted proteins | sample MGYA00243556_ERZ652917 | MGnify/ENA primary metagenome ERZ652917 (study PRJEB26926, sample SAMN06164646) | human gut metagenome | biome: ENVO:00009003; feature: ENVO:2100002; material: ENVO:00002003... | reverse complement strand
CAAATATATGGATTTTAGTGTAGAAAATAAAATAATTTTGATTCTTTTTTTTATGAAAACAAGCTTCCTTTTGGAGAAGACAAAATAATAAGATTTATATGTGTTGTCTTGATGAGATGGAACTTTCCGAAAATTGTATATGTTTGAAGAGTAAATGCCATTATTTGCGAAAATAATGGCATTTACTCTTATTGTTAATTATAATGTTTTCATTCTTAAAATGTTGTATAGAAAATTTGCATCTTTAATTTGTTTTTTTCGTTTGTGCCTCCTTTTAGTGCCGCACTTTCCATGTCTAAACTATTGGATATAGCAACCACTTCATTGTTTGAGTTACTTTCTACTTTAACAGGAATTAATACAACTTTATTCCAATCTGGATTCTCGGACTCCCATTTCTTCCAGTCTTCCTCTTTATTAGGATTTCCTCCTGATGCTATTATCTCTCTTTTCCGCTCTTCAATACAATAAGTAATTAAAGGGGCAATGTTAGTAAAAGTGTATGTATTATTACTACTGCTATATTGACTTAAAAAAGATGTTTTGTTATCAGTGATCTTGTTTTCCTCAAAAAATGAGAACATATCCTGTTTTCTAACCATCAATACATATTGAGGTATATTCATTGGATATTTGGACTCCTCTTCGTTATAACGGGTAAATGATACATTCACACCGTTTAGAGTGTCATTTTTGTGCTCGCTGTAAATTTCTGCAATGGGGAAAATTGCTTCGGTGAAAATACCTGCAGGGCTTTTTATATAAGTACGATTGGGATTTTCAACTAAGTCATTAAGTCTGTTGTCATTCTTAAAGTGGTTGGCTTGTATTACTTCCTTGGTTGCGGCAAAATCATAAAATCTAGAGGATAGGGAATCTTTTTTTCCTGAAGAACTTTCCAGCATGAGGTCATAATATAGGCGAAGCGTTATATTGTTTATATACAAAATAGTACCATCTCCATGAGTGGATTGTACGTAAATACCTTTTAATACATTTTTGATAAAAGCACTAGCGTCTTTATAATAATTTTTGTCTTCTTTGTACTTGTTATACATGAATTCTCCTAATTCTTTAGGTAATTTGACGGCTTGGGTTATTACCCTAGTGCCAGAGTAAGTGTCGTCCATTGCAGAAGGACCAACGGCAGAATATGCTTTTAAGGCGATAGGTTTAGCTTGTTTATTATAATAATCCGAAGGATTTACACTTGTATAAAAAGTGTTTATGTCTTTTTCTGCAATAACCTTGTTTAGCGTATCAACTTGTAAACGCATACCGTTTAAAGAATCACCGAAAAAAGTAGAATATTGTAAAAATAGACTAAGACCTGTGATATCTGTTATATTTTCTTCAAATTTGAAGTTGTCCATACAGGTGAACTGTGCTATAAAATCGGCAGTAAATTCTCCAAATTGCTCATCGGTATATCGTCCTAAATATGCAGTACTGGTACGTGCATAAACAGAGTCGGCCAACAGAGATTTGGTGGTAAACTCATAACTGTCTGTATTTGCCGGAATCTTATCTCCACCGGGGATAAGATCGGTCCCGATGCCGGTTGTTGAATCATCGCAACTATAAATAAGTGCAGCCAACAACAATGCGCATAAGTATTTGATTTTCATCTTTATTATTCTTAGTGAGTTATTTCTTTTCAAACTCCCATACTTTGTCATAGAACTCATTGAAAGCATCTACATAGGTATCGGCAGGCTGATAGTCGAGCACAGGCACACCCGATTCACGGGCGAACTTCATGACATTCTCATTCACTTTCTCGCTGTTTTGTATCACACCATCAGAGTAGGCAATGGCCAGTTTGCACAGTTCCTCGTAATTTGCCGGAGATTTGACGATGCTTTCCACATCATTCTTTTCAATGCCTTTCAGCATGAGTTTTTCAGTCAGATTACCTTCGCAGTTCGATTTGAATTCATCCTCAAACACCGAAAATACTACTTTTGAGTCTCTGAATGACGGCTCATCTTGATAAGCCTTCTTAATATAAAGGGGCACAAATGCACTCATCCATCCTTGACAATGGATAATGTCCGGACACCAGCGTAATTTCTTTACCGTTTCCAATACGCCGCGTGCATAAAAAATAGCACGTTCGTCATTGTCTTTGTATTCTACACCATTTTCGTCAGCTACCATTTGGCGGTGCTGGAAATAGTCGTCATTGTCAATGAAGTAAACCTGCATACGTGCAGCTTGGATAGATGCTACCTTGATAATCAGCGGGTGGTCCGTATCGTCTATGATTAAATTCATGCCGGACAGGCGGATGACTTCGTGTAATTGGTTTCTGCGCTCATTGACATTGCCCCATTTTGGCATAAAAGTTCTGATTTCTCTGCCTTTTTCCTGAATAGCCTGAGGAAGAAATCTTCCCATGTTTGCCATTTCGGATTCGGGAACGTAAGGGGTAATCTCTTGTGTAATAAATAAAACTTTATTTGCCTTCATCTTAACTTTTTGTTGCTCATAATCATTTTGCAAAGATATAAAAAAAATAGATGAGAGTGGCAAGAAACGAGGAATAATAATTCCTTATGATATGTTAAGTGGCTGGTAATTAGTGGTTAGTGATTGGCGGTTAATGGTCAATGCCTTGCGGAATTAGGTGAAAAATGGGAAAGAACAAGTGGCTGGCCGGTAGCTGAAGAGGGCTTATTGCGTCATATCTGCAAGGTATTAACCACTTATTACTAACCACTCATCATTAATTAAAATTCTTTTTTTCTTCGTTATCTCCCAAATAATGGTTTACTTTGCAGCCGTTTTAAATGAAACTACTCAAACAAAAGAGATAAAAAGATGAAGTTAGTTCAAACAATCAAAGAGCTTCAGTCAGAGCTGGATGCCCTGCGCAGTGAGGGAAAGACAATAGGTCTGGTGCCTACAATGGGTGCACTCCATGCCGGACACGCTTCGTTGGTGAAACGTGCTGTTGCAGAAAATGATGTAGTGGTGGTAAGTGATTTTGTAAATCCTACCCAGTTTAACGACAAAAATGACTTGGCAAAATATCCGCGTACATTGGATGCCGATTGTGAATTGTTGGAAAAAGTAGGAGCGGCTTTTGTTTTTGCTCCGTCTGTAGAAGAGATTTATCCTGAGCCTGATACCCGGCAGTTCAGTTATGCGCCGCTGGACACAGTGATGGAAGGCCGTTTCCGTCCAGGACATTTTAATGGAGTATGCCAGATAGTGAGCAAGCTGTTTATGATTGTAAACCCTACCCGTGCTTATTTCGGCGAGAAAGACTTCCAGCAATTGGCTATTATTCGTGAAATGGTGAAACAGATAGGGTTCAACGGACTGGAAATTGTAGGTTGTCCTATTGTGCGTGAGGAAGACGGGCTGGCATTGAGCAGCCGCAATGCACGGCTTTCTGCGGTGGAGAGAGAGTATGCGCTGAATATTTCGCAGACTTTATTTAAGAGTTGTACTTTTGCAAAATCTCATCCGGTCGCTGAGACTCAGAAGTTTGTAGAAGATGCGATTGCTGCCGCTCCGGGTTTGCGTCTGGAATATTTTGAAATAGTAGACGGCACTACGCTTCAGAAAATAACGGATTGGGAAGATACGGATTATGCAGTAGGTTGCATTACGGTATTTTGCGGAGAGGTACGTTTGATAGATAATATAAAATATAAGGGATAGTGATCGTTAACCATTAGAATTATGATGATTGAGGTATTAAAGTCGAAACTGCATTGTGTCCGTGTAACGGAAGCCAATTTGAATTACATGGGTAGTATTACGATTGACGAGGACTTGATGGATGCCGCCAACATGATTGCCGGCGAGAAAGTGCACATTGTGGATAATAATAACGGCGAGAGGTTTGAAACTTATATTATTAAGGGTGAGCGCGGTTCGGGATGTATTTGTCTGAATGGGGCTGCTGCCCGGAAAGTACAGGTGGGTGACATTGTGATTATCATGTCATACGCCATGATGGATTTTGAGGAAGCTAAATCGTTCAAGCCGACGGTGGTTTTCCCCGATTCGGCGATGAACAAGATTGTATAACGATATTTTTGTTCGGTAATCCAAAAGCCCGGTAGACGTGAGTCTGATACGGGCTTTATTTTTTTATCCGCAATCATAGGGCAATAAACTTTCATTTATTATCCGGTAGTATGATTGCGGATAATCTGTTTATATGGATTTCTCCTTGATAAGTCCTGTCCGGTAGGCCATCAGCAATTTCTTTAAATCGTTGATCTGTGTCACCAGTTCCCGTCCTTTGTCAGTGTCCTTTACCATCATGCGTTGGGTGCTCATTTCTACTATCTGAGTGCTCGATTTGATATCCTGCCCTTCTTCAATGGCTTTTTGCATTGAGGTGAACGGTTCGTGCTGTACCAGTTGGAATCCGCGCGAATGGTATACCAGTGTATATCCGGCAATTCCGGTTTCCGAATGATACGCTTTAGAGAATCCTCCGTCTATGACCATCATCTTGCCGTTTGCTTTTATCGGATTCTCACCTTGGATGGTTTTTACGGGTACATGCCCGTTGATGATATGGCGGTGTGTTCCTATCACGCCGAACTCGTCCAGCAGCATGTCACATACTTTTTCTTCATTGCGCAGGCTGTAATAGTGACCTTTCACTTCCTTGTGCAACTCTTTCTCTTTTAAGAAGTAACGTTCAAAAGTAGCCATTTTGTCTTTGTCGAAAGCAGGGGAGTCTTTGCCACACCACAAGTACCATACATAGTCTACAGCAAAGGGTCTGTCCTCGTTGTCTTCCTCAGCGAAGAAGGCGGTACGGATCAAATGCCCTACTTTTTCCAGCAAGGCTTTTCCCTTGTACGTTTTTCCGGCTATGGACACATCTTTCAGCGTACCGTCGGCATTCAAGGGAATGGAGGCGTGGAACAGCAGATTTGAGTTGCTCACCGTGTACATGCATCCGTAACGGAACAGGCAGCGGATATGTTTTTTCAATTTCTCACTGCTGACAAATGAACGATGGAGTTTGTTCATAATTTCCCGTTCTTCGTCTGTCAGCTTATAAGGATCGGCAGGATCTACCGTAGGAAGAAAACTGTCTTTCAGCTCATATTCTTTTCCATTGGGCATTGTGATGGTCTTACGCTCGAAGTCTATACGGTGTAGCAGCATACGGTCGTCCATCTCGAAATCGGGGCGGCGCCTGATAATCTCCGCTTCCAGCTTGAACTGGATAACACTGATTGCTTTGTGCATCTGGCCTATCATGCGCAGCGTCTTGGCATTGTACGTACAGTCTTCTTTCTCTACTTTCGGTCCGAACAGGGTGCAGGGATCATCAGCGTATGTTTCCATGGCAAAGGTGGCCAGGGGCAGAAGGTTGATGCCATATCCGTCCTCCAGAGCGGCAAGGTTGCCATAACGCATGGCCAGGCGTAGCACGTTTGCCATACAGCAGTCGTTGCCGGCTGCGGCTCCCATCCATAAAATGTCATGGTTTCCCCATTGTACGTCGAAATTATGATAATCGCATAATATGTCCATAATGCGGTGGGGGGCAGGGCCACGGTCGAATATATCACCCAGCACATGCAGTGTGTCTATGGTGAGCCGTTGGATGAGGTTGCATAGGGCAATGATAAAGTCATCGGCGCGGCGGGTAGAAATGATGGTGCTGATGATGACATTAATATACGCCTGTTTGTTGGGAACCATTGAGTTTTCGTGCAACAACTCCTGAATGATATACGAGAATTCTTTGGGAAGCGACTTCCGCACTTTGGAACGGGTATATTTGGAGGATACATTCTGGCATACACGTACCAGTTGGTTCAACGTGATGACATACCAGTCGTCCAAATCCGTTTCCACTGCTTTTACCAGATCCAGTTTTTGTTCCGGATAATAAATCAGCGTACATAGTTCTTTTTTTTCATTCTCGCGCAGGGTATTGCCGAATATTTCATTTACTTTTCTTTTGATGGCCCCGGAAGCATTCCGCAATACATGCTGGAATGCCTCGTACTCTCCGTGCAGGTCGGCAAGGAAATGTTCTGTACCTTTAGGCAGGTTCAGAATAGCTTCCAGGTTGATTATTTCCGTACTGGCATCGGCTATAGTGGGGAAACTATGCGACAGCAGTTGCAGGTATCGCATATCTTCCTGTATGGTTTCCGGTGTGATAGAATTATAAGCGTTCATAGCTGGAAATTATATAAAAAACATAAGTATTAATTGGGCTATAATGACCCGGCTGAACATGGACAGCGGATATACGGTGGCATAACTCACTGCCGGATTATCACCGGGTAACGTGTCATTGGCATAGTTCAATGCCATAGGGTTTGCCATGCTTCCACACAGCATGCCACAGGTGCTTCCGAAGTCGAGGTGGCTTATGCGGAGGGCCACTAATGCCATAATGACTACCGGAATAAAGGTGATGGCGAAGCCTACAGCTATCCAGATGGCTCCTTCGGGGCGCATCACTGTCTCGAAGAAATGTGCGCCTGCATCCAGTCCCAGGCAAGCCAGATAGAGGGATAACCCGATACCGCGCAGCATCAGGTTGGCACTCCGGGTGGTATAAGTGATGAGGTGGAAACGGGGGCCAAAGCATCCGATAAGAATTCCTACTACGATAGGTCCGCCTGCCAGGCCTAATTTAACGGGAGTGCTGATGCCGGGGATGGCGATAGGGATGGAGCCTAGTATCAATCCCAGTACAATACCTATAAAAATGGCGGCAAGATTAGGGTCCTTCAACGTTTTAACCGCATTGCCCAATACTTTTTCCACATTCTCTATGGCTTTGGCTTCTCCCACTACGGTCAGCCGGTCACCCAGTTGGAGGATCAGCCCCGGTGTGGCAAGCAGTTGTACCCCGCTGCGCATCACACGGCTGATGTTGATGCCATAGCTGTTGCGCAGACGTAAAGAGCCTAGTTTTTTCCCGTTTATTTCGGGGCGGCTGATAACGATATGTTTGGAAATCAATTGGCTGTCTATGGCATTCCAGTCGATGTCTTCTTTATTCCAATCCTGGTTTTCCTGTTCGCCGAAAAGAATCGTGAGCGAGGGAGCGTCCTTTTCGGTGGTGATAACCAGCAGGCGGTCATTCTCTTTCAGTATTTTTTCTGAAGTGGGAATGCTTACCGTGCCTTCCCGCCATAAACGGGAGATAACAAATTTAGGATAGCTTAATAAAGCTACTTCTTTTATGCTTTTATTGAAAATGGCGGGATTGTGCACTTTGAAGGTGGCAATGAACGTCTGATTGGTGTCCTCGTGCTCGTGAATGTCGATATCTGAGGGACGGACAAATAATTTGCGTACCAGCAGCATGGCCAGAATAACACCTACCACTCCCAGCGGATAGGTTACGGCGCAACTTAACGCAGCGCCACTGGCGGGTTCCCCCATTTGTTTCAATGTCTGTTGGGCGGCCCCCAAAGCGGGAGTATTGGTGGTGGCTCCACAAAGGATGCCTACCATATCGCTCATCGGTATGCCTCCCAGTTTGCTGAAAAGCACCGTCATGACCGTACCTGTCAGAATAACGCCTATGCCCAGCATATTGAGCTGTACGCCGCCTTTACGGAATGAACTGAAAAAGCCGGGACCTACCTGCAAGCCCAGTTCGTATACAAAAAGCACAAGACCGAAACTCTCGGCGTAATTCAGCATATTCGGGTCGATTGAGAATCCCAGGTGTCCGGCCAGAATACCGGCAAAAAAGACGAAGGTAACTCCCAATGAAATGCCAAACAGGTGGATTTTACCTAAACCGAGCCCCACGGCAATGATAATCGAGAGGATTACAACCGCCTGTAAAGGCGTGTGTTCAAAAAATAAGCTATTTAACCATTCCATATTGCAAAGATAGTACATTTTTAAGTTCTGCAAGCGATAAATAGGTATTTATGGATGGAACATGACTCATCTCGTTCTATAAATGATCCTTTTCCTCCAGCCACGCATCAATCAGTTTTCTTGCCAGGCTCAGCTTTTTGGGTATCTCCGGCAAGTTGTCTTTGGTATAGAAAGCGCCGGCACTCAGTTCTTCTTGTTGTAGTTTGATGTTTCCGCTTTCATAATCGGCGGTGAAGCCTATCATGATTCCGCTGGGATAAGGCCACGGCTGGCTGCCGAAATATTTCAGGTTTTTGATATGGAGTCCTGTTTCTTCCAGTACCTCGCGGTGCACACATTCCTCCAAAGTTTCGCCCGGTTCAAGAAAACCGGCTACCAAACCGTTGAAGGTTCCCCGGAAGTTGCGGGCGTGGACCAGCAGTATGCTGTCTTCCCGGCGTATCAATACAATGATGGCAGGAGAGATGCGCGGATAAATTTCCTGACGACATTGGGGGCATTTTTTAGCAATAGGAGAAATCTGTACGGTAGGTACGCCGCACATGGGGCAATAGCGGCTGTTCTTGTCCCAATTCAGTATCTGGAAGGCTTTGCCACCCACATTGTACTCTTCCCAAGGCAATACGTCGTATGAACTCCGGAGATCCATCATCAGGTGGCGGTCATTTTCGCTGCCGGGCACCGGGGCATGTACGGAGAAAGTCTTGGCAGTGCGTCCCTCTATCTCTCCGATGGTGTGGATAGTGCTTCCCACCGGAACAGGCATGGGAGGCTCTGTTCCGAAAGGTATGGTGTACATTCCGTTCTTTTTCTCTATCAGCAGCTGATCCTTATAAAAAACGAACCAGCCGCAGGTTTCTATATCTTCTTCCATATTCTTTTTTACCTTGTTGCAATTATTGATTCAATCCTTTCATAGTGAGCTGGATGCGCTTGCGCTCTAGGTCTATGCTCATCACTTTCACCCGTACATGCTGATGGATGCTGACTACGGTGGTGGGGTCGCTCACAAATTTGTCGGCCAGTTGTGATACGTGCACCAGACCCTTCTCTTTGATTCCTATATCTACAAAGCAACCGAAGTTGGTAATATTGTTCACAATGCCGGGCAGTTCCATTCCTTCAGTCAAATCCTCTATGGTCTTTACATTCTTGTCAAATTCAAAAACTTGGATTTGTTGCCGTGGGTCGCGTCCCGGCTTGTCCAATTCCTGCATGATGTCTGTCAGGGTGGGAAGCCCCACTGTCGGGGTGACATACTTCTTGATATCAATCCGGCTGCGCAGTTCTTTGCTTTTTATCAGTTCGTCTACGGTGCAGTTCAGGTCTTTGGCTATCTGCTCCACTATGGGATAGCTTTCGGGATGCACGGCCGAGTTGTCCAGCGGATTCTTCGCTTGTGGGATACGCAGGAACCCTGCGCATTGCTCAAACGCTTTCGCTCCCATCCGGGGTACTTTCAATAACTCCTTGCGTGAACTGAAAGGCCCGTTCTCGGTGCGGTAATCCACAATGTTTTGAGCCAAGGCAGGACCTAGCCCCGATATATAAGTCAGCAGATGGCGGCTGGCGGTATTGAGGTTCACACCTACCAGGTTCACACAACTTTCCACTGTCTGGTCCAATGATTTCTTCAATAAAGTCTGGTCCACATCATGCTGGTATTGTCCCACTCCGATAGATTTGGCATCTATTTTCACCAGTTCGGCCAGCGGGTCCATCAACCGGCGGCCTATGGATACGGCTCCACGCACGGTCACGTCGTATTCAGGGAACTCGTCTCGGGCGGTTTTCGAGGCCGAGTAAATGGATGCTCCGTCCTCGCTTACTACAAATACTTGCAATTCACGGTCATAGCGTTGTGAAGTGATGAATTGTTCTGTCTCACGGCTGGCGGTGCCATTGCCTATGGCGATTGCCTCTATCTGATATTGTTCTACCAATTTCACGATGCTGCGGGCTGCCTGTGAGTATTCATTCTTGGGCGGATGCGGATAAATGGTTTCATTGTGTAGCAAAGAGCCTTGGGCGTCCAGACAGACTATTTTACATCCGGTACGGTAGCCGGGATCAACTCCCATGACCCGTTTCTGTCCCAAAGGAGGAGCCAGCAGAAGCTGTCTCAGGTTTCCGGCGAAGACGCGGATTGCCTCCTCGTCGGCTTTCTCCTTGCTCAAGGCTGAAAATTCGGTTTCGATGGAAGGCTTCAGAAGCCGCTTGTACGCATCACGCACTGCCTCGCCTACCTGGCGGCTGCATTCATTGTTGCCACGGACATACATTTGTTCCAGCCGTCCGGCGCACTCTTCGTCATCAGGACTTATACTTACTTTCAACAGGCCTTCCGACTCTCCCCGGCGGATAGCCAGCAGACGGTGGGAGGAACAGCGTTTCAAAGGTTCGCTGAAGTCGAAATAATCGCGGTATTTGGCGGCTTCTTCCTCTTTGCCTTTCACCACTTTGGAGGTGATGACAGCTTGTCGGGAAAATTGGTTGCGCAGTTGGTTGCGGGCGCGCTCGTCCTCGCTCACTTGTTCGGCTATGATGTCGCGCGCGCCTTTCAGCGCATCCTCTTCGTCTTTCACATCTCCTTTCACAAAAGCGGGGAGACGGCTGTCCAGATGGTTTTCGCGTTGCAATAACAGTAAGGTGGCAAGCGGTTCCAGTCCTTTTTGCCGTGCCGCTTCGGCGCGGGTCTTACGTTTCGGCTTATAGGGCAGATATATGTCTTCCACTTCGGTGGCATCCCAACTCTGTTCAATGCGTTTGCGCAATTCTTCTGTCAGTTTGCCCTGTTCTTCTATGGTAGAAAGAATAGTTTCTTTTCGCTTGGCCAGTTCACACAACTTGTCATTTCTGTCTTTAATTTCGCCTATTTGTACTTCGTCCAGTCCTCCGGTTGCCTCTTTCCGGTATCGGCTTATGAAAGGGATGGTAGCTCCCCCGCCCAGTAGAGATAATGTATTGTCTACTTGATGTACGGAAACCTTCAGGGCTGCGGCAATCATTTTATTGAATAGTTCCATGTCTGTTGTTTTCTTTTGGGGGCAAAGGTATAAAAAAGGTATGGGTTTTTCCGTATAATTTGAGGTTGAAAACAGTGTATCTTATCCGTTCGCTCGGTATTCTCTTGATTTTAAAATGACTGCATCGATCCAGGAAGTCATGGAGACATTGTGTTTATTGGATGACAACTTATCATGGGAAAAGAAAATAACTTGGTCGAATTTATAGAAATGCTAAAAGAAAAGACCGGTTGTAAGATAACATTATGACCAACAGCAGAAAAGAGGTTTCTCAATGAGAAAATAGTCCATAATGGGTATAACTAATAATATTGTAAGAATTTGATGTACAATCGAATAAAAAGCGTAACTTTGTGGAAATGTCAAAGAAGATTATGACTAAAAATACAGATAAACAAGCAATTGATAACTTGGCAGATAATTTCAATGGTTATGCGGCACTGCTTCGTAAAATCAAGCAGCGGGTATTGGTTGCCCAACAACGAGCGATTTATGCCGCCAACGAAGAAATGCTCCGAATGTATTGGGATATTGGAGGTATGTTGCAGCAAAGTCAAGATGCAGATGGTTGGGGCAAGAAAACCTTGCAACGCTTGTCCGTGGACTTGAAGAACGATTATTCCGAAATAAAGGGTTTTTCTGTGCGCAACATGCAGTGTATGATACAGTTCTTCAACGAATACAATCAAGAACTTACGATGGTGAAAGGTGCTGATTCGCCTAATTGCGCAATCAATGATTGCGCAATTAGGCGAATATAATTTTTCCTTCCCTATCAAACATCTAGGCTGGACTCATAACCTGATACTCTTACAACAAGTCAAGGATATTCGCGCACGGTATTGGTATATGGTGCAAAGTATTACATCGCATTGGAATACACGCTATCTGCAAGAAGCTATCAAACTTGATGACTATGGCAAGCATGGTGCGTTGGCAAACAATTTCACTGAAACCCTGCCTGTTCCCGAAGCAAACGATGTGAAATCAATGCTCAAAGACCCGTATATATTCGATATGCTAACCTTTACCGACCAATACAATGAGCGTGATGTAGAAATCGGTTTGGTGAAACATGTAGAGAAATTCCTTGTGGAACTTTTATGCAAACCTTTACATAAAAGTTCTTATGCCAACAAATTTATTATGCAAAGTGACTTAAACTAAATCGCAGCT
>ENA-OYEE01000615-OYEE01000615.1-human-gut-metagenome-genome-assembly--contig:-NODE-615-length-12099-cov-5.246430_pt1 | contig 12099 bp, 9 predicted proteins | sample MGYA00243556_ERZ652917 | MGnify/ENA primary metagenome ERZ652917 (study PRJEB26926, sample SAMN06164646) | human gut metagenome | biome: ENVO:00009003; feature: ENVO:2100002; material: ENVO:00002003... | reverse complement strand
CTGTCTCGTGGGCTCGGAGATGTGTATAAGAGACAGGGGGATATGTGGATGATGAGAAGAAACAGATTGTTCCTGCAGAGTCACCGGTTATCACATGCCAGTGTATCCGTGTTCCTGTATTAAACGGTCATACAGCAGCTGTATTTGTCAAGTTCAAAAAGAACCCTACAAAGGAGCAGCTCATTGAGGCACTCGAGAAGTTCAGCGGAGTACCACAGGAGCTTGGGCTTCCAAGCGCACCAAAGCAGTTCATCAGATACTGTGAAGAGGATAATCGTCCTCAGGTCGCACTTGATGTGGATTATGAGCATGGTATGGGAATCAATGTCGGACGTCTCAGAGAGGATACAGTTTATGACTGGAAGTTCGTCGGACTCTCACACAACACAGTACGTGGTGCAGCCGGTGGAGCAGTGCTTTGTGCAGAGCTTCTTAAGGCACAGGGTTACATCACAAAGAAGTAGATTTAGCAATTTGCTGGAAAATTTATTAAGGAGGGCGGATTTTCCGTTTGTGGGCTGTGGGCACCGGTGTAGCACACAGTAGTATTCCTCAGAAAAAATATGAAGTCAGCCACGGGATTATTTACGGATAGGTTATGGCAGTTTGCAAGTCTAAACTGTCATTTGACCTGTTGGAAACCCGTGGCAGTTCATATTTTTTCTTCGGAACATACTGTGTACTCTCCGGTGAAGGCAGTGTATTGAACGGAAAATCCTCACTCTGTGAATTAATTATTATGCAAAAGTCGAGCCTCTTAAAAGAGGCTCTCTTTTTTGGGCTTTTTTATTCTCAGTTGTTTTAAATAGTTACGCTTGAATTTATATTTTATCGTGGTAAAATAGATAGGCTGAGGAGAATATTTTTTAAGAGGTAGAGATAAGTGAAGAATAATAAGTATGAAATTGATATGGTGAATGGTTCAATAATGGATAAGCTTATTTCATTTGCGTTGCCGCTTATGATTTCGGGTATTTTACAGCTGGCATTCAATGCGGTGGATATTATTGTCGTGGGACAGTTTAGTGGAAGTAAATCACTGGCGGCTGTTGGTTCTACTACGGCACTTATCAATGTGTTTGTCAATTTGTTTATGGGTATATCGCTTGGTGCGAATGTGCTCGCTGCCAGATTTTATGCGGCAGGCAAGGATGAGGAGATGTCTAAGACGGTGCACACCTCTATTATGATTGCACTCATAAGTGGTATTGTGATGGGTGTGGTTGGTGTTATTTTTGCAAGGGGTGCGCTGGAAATCATGGGTACACCGGATGATGTCATAGGTCTTTCCACTATTTATATGAGGATTTATTTTTGCGGTATGCCGTTTTTTATGCTTTATAACTATGGTGCGGCGATTTTGCGTGCTGTCGGCGATACAAAGAGACCTCTTATCTTTTTGATTATTTCAGGCTGTATCAATGCACTGCTCAATCTGTTTTTTGTAATAGTGTGCAAACTGGATGTTGCAGGTGTTGCAATCGGTACGATTGTTTCGCAGTTTGTTTCCAGCGTGCTTGTATTATATTGTTTGAGCAAAGCAGATACCAGCTATAAGCTCTGCTTTAATAAGCTTGCGATTGATAAGGAATATATGCTTCAGATATTTCAGGTGGGAATTCCGGCCGGCATACAGAGCACAGTCATAAATATCTCAAATGCCATGCTTCAGTCATCAGTCAATTCCTTTGGCTCAATAGCCATGGCTGGATATACGGCGGCAAACAATATACTTGGCTTTTTGTATGTATCTGTCAACTCAATCACACAGGCCTGCATGAGCTTCACGAGCCAGAACTATGCGGTAGGAAAACAAAAGAGAATGGACAGGGTACTGATAGACTGTCTGTTCCTCACGACAGCGGTAGCACTTGTGATGGGAAGTGCTTCATACATATTTGGAACACAGATACTTGGCATATATACAAGTAATAGCGAGGTAATTAAATCAGGACTTGAGATTATTTCGATTACAACAATCCCATATTTCCTGTGTGGAATCATGGACCTTTTTCCGGGAGCACTAAGAGGAATGGGATACTCAACTGTACCTATGATACTTTCTATAATAGGAACAGTCGGAGTCAGAATCATCTGGATATATGGTCTGTTTCCAAGCCACAGGTCGCTGTTTTTCCTGTTTATATCATATCCCGGTTCATGGATAGCGACAATCATCATGCAGGCTATCTGCTATATGTTTGTCAGAAATAAAGTGAAAGCTACAATAGGAGCTCGGAAATTATAATTAAAATCTATTTGTATATGTGTTAAATTGTGATATAATATTTCCAGTTGATTATTTTGGAGGAATATTATGAAAGCAAAACACACAGATTTAGAGAAACTTGAGCAGCTCTATAAAGAGTCGGGCAACCAGCTCGTAGTGCTCTACGGAAGGAGAGGCTGTCAAAAGGAGGAGCTCATAAAGGAATTTTGTGACGGAAAGAAATTCTTTTACTACAGATGCAGACAGGCATCGCCAGAGCATCAGCTTGAGATGATGGGGGAGGAGATAAGCCGTCAGTACAAGGTGAGCCTGAGCAGACAGACATATGAGGAGTACTTCGCGAGAATCAAATCAGGAGACCCTTCCAAGCTTGTCGTGATAATCGATGAGGCACAGTTTGTGGCAAAGAGGGATGCATCATTTATGGAAGCAGTTGCAAAGCTTAAAAAGCACAAGCTGTATCCGGGACCTGTACTTATAATACTTGCCACATCATCTACAGTCTGGGCAACACAAGAGGCATCAGAGCAGTTTAAGGGAGCCGAAATGAAGCTTGAATCGCTCAATTTCCTTGAGGTTGTAAGACATTTTGAAAGTCTTCCGGTCGCGGAAATCGTGAGAATTTACGGAGCAATCGGTGGAGTTCCGGCATATCTGGATAAGTGGGATGCAGCTAAATCCTTTAAGGATAATATATGCAGGCTCGTATTGACACCATCGGGAGCACTGTATGGTGAGGCGGATGCTGTTATAGCCGCAGAGCTTCGAGAGCTTTCTGCATATAGCACAATACTTGCAGCAATCGCAAGAGGTGAGAACAAGCTCAATGATATTTTCCATGCGACAGGATTTTCACGTGCCAAAATCAGCGTATATTTAAAAAATCTTGCCACCTTCAATATCGTGGAAAAGGTAGTTTCATTTGAGACCGGCGGATGGGAAAATGCCAAGAAGGGCGTATATCAGATAAAAGACACATTTGTTAATTTCTGGTTTAAGTTTGTTTATCCGAATATGTCTAATCTGTATCTGCTTTCACCGGAAGAGTTTTATGATACATATATAGAAAAAGAGCTTGATGCGTATCTTGAGAGATATTTCAGGGAGGTCTGCACAGAGTATCTGCTTATATTAAATCAGATGGGACAGCTTCCGTTTACCATAAAGCGTGTGGGTACATGGATTGGAAAGACAGGCCGCATAGACATCGTGGCTCAGAGTGAGGATAGAAGGAGTATCATCGGCTTCTGCAACTGGGACAAGCCAATGATGACCATGGATATGTGCGAGAATATGGCTATGGCTATGGAGCAGGCAAGGCTTACATCTGATGACTATTATCTGTTTTCGGCAACGGATTTTGAACCTGCACTGCAAAGCTATGTGGTCAGAGACCCTAGATTCAAGCTCATCAACATGAATGAATTATAGAGGAGCTTATGGGAAAATCACTGATATATGTGTAGCTCAACATAAATTATTTTTTTATGAGTCATAGAATATGTTGAGTTGTTGTCGTTTTTTGCTTGTTTCATATTTTTTTGGATTCCTTTCTTAACATAATTTAATTTATACGTTGTACTTATGGAGGTTAATATGGCTAAATATGCATATCGAGTTCCGAATGGAACTGAAAATGACAGAGTAGATGCATCTGACCTGCCATTACATGGTAATGGAACATTTTATTGCACAACACCTGATTGTCGAGCCAGAATGTATGTGCGCTCTCCGCAAAAGCCAAGTGCGTGTTTTGTGAGTTATAATATATCAGAACACACAGGAGGAATTCTTTGTCATATTAAGGATTTGTTTAAACCAGATGATTACTGTGAAAATCTCTTTTCTTTGGACAACTTTTTTACAAACTTATTAACTAAGCAAAATCGAGATTCTTCTCCACATCATGGAAGCGGCGGAAAAGGTAGTAATAGCAAAATTGCCATAAATACTTTAAAAATGCTTTATCTGATGTGTGTTCAGTATCGTGAAGGTGGCAGTTATAACAAATATCCAATAGATGATATTCTCGTTGACAAGTATAATTTTGATAAATACCGAGAAAATGGTATTATCGGTAATCGAATCGTTGCATGCACTTTTTGGAAATATGAACCTGATACAAATTGTATTTTTATGAACTGCCCCGATGAAAGATTATATTTGCCGAGGGAAGAACATAAAATTCTTAAAATACATGTAACGGATGATAAAATGTTCGAAAAGTGTGCGAACAAACTAAAAGATAAAACGCATTTGCATATATCAGTAATAGGTGCAAATTGGATACCGTCAAATGATGATAATTGTCTGGCTGAGTGTGAAGTTGTATCTGTGGGAAAACAAATATGCAAAGGGGACTAATACGGTTTTTGCATAATTAAAAAATTATCCCTTTTTAAAATTTTTGCAATTTCAAGTGCTTGTTCCTCGGAGTAGCCATATCCTTCGAATTCTTCCATTAACGCCTCTGTATCTATCTCACGGCTTTCATATCCTAATATATAATGTAGGATACTGAGTTGAGCAGTGGTTAGAGAATTTAATTTATTTTTTACAAGCATAGGTATCCATTCGAGCAGTTCTTTTCGTTCTGTTTTCTCGTTTACTAAGTCAATTGATTTATTTTTCATCACTTATTCCTTTCTGCGGGTGATACTCCATCACCCGCGAAAACTGTTTTAGATTAAAGTTCGAAGCCACTCCATCAATCCCTCATCATCATTCCATTGCGGCATCGCCGGAGTGTCCTTAATAGGATTTGCTTTTTCGAGAGCTTCTCGTTTGAGCGTTGTATCTGCTCTCGCATATATTTCTGTTGTAGTGACACTACTGTGTCCAAGCAAATCACGAATATAGACTAAATTCACATTTGCTTGTAATAGATGCATTGCTTTTGAATGTCTGATGCAGTGAGGCGAAAGTCTTTCGGGAATAAGTTCAGGATGAACTTTCCTCGCTTTATCTGCGTATTTTGTTAAAATATAGCTGATTCCAAAACGTGAAAGATGTTGACCGTTTCTATTTTGAAATAGGTATGCATCATTTCCGCCTGCATCAATTTTAAAATCTTTAATATATTGCTTTAATATATCCTCAGTTCTGGAAAGAAGTGGAACAACGCGTGTTTTATCTCCTTTTCCGGTTATTCTTATTGTTGCAGGTGCGCTAAAACGAATATGAACTATCTTAATATCTGCGATTTCTTGAACTCTGGCACCTGTGTCGTACATAAGACTGAGAATAGCCAGATCCCGGCGACCGTATTTGGTTTTTATATCTGGTTGTTCAAGAAGTAATTTTATGCCGTCAATAGTAAGATATTTTAACCCAGGTTCTGATTGCTTCATTGGCCGTATGGCTAAATTTTCCTGACATTGCAGGGCACGGTCTGGTAGTGCGAATTGCAGATACCTGAAAAATGATTTTAATGCGCCTAATCGTTGATTGCAGGTACTTGCACCACAATTTCTTTCTTTTTTGAGCCATAGCATAAAATCTTCAATGCCTTGAACATCAAGCATATCTAATGTTAGCAAATTAGGTTTTATATGTTTTTCCGTATCGTAAAACAAAAGCAGTAACCGAAATGTGTCACGATACGTAGCTATTGAATTAGGACTTAGATTTCGTTGTATCGGCAAGTATTCTGTGAAAAATTTAGTCATGTGATATGCAAAATCAGGTATTTTATTCTTCATACACCACACCTCCGACTTCTGGAAATACATGCCCGGTTAGCTCGTCCATTTGTTCTAGCACATCTGGAAAAGCTTCAGCGGTTAATTTTAAATAATACTGTGTCGAAGCAATGCCTGTATGTCCAACGTATTTAGACAAAATAGGAAGCATCGCAGTAAGATCAACACCTTCTTTAGCCCATTGGTTTAATCTATGACATATAAATGTGTGACGTAGATCATGCACCCGTGGTCCCAGTTCTTTGCCAAGATATGGGATTCCTGCTAGCCATAGTTGTTCGCGAAAATGTCGTTCTATATTACTTACACAATATCCGGTTCCGTCTTTTTTGAAGAAGAATGGAAAGTCTTCTTCATGATCACTGTGAAAAGATTCTGTATATGTTCTGCATCGAGCTGCTAGTGTTGCTGCCATTGGAACGAGTCGTTCATTTCCGTTTTTGGAATCATGGATATGAATAATCCAACGTTCGATATCAACATCGCCAACTGTAAGATTAAGAAGCTCCGATATGCGGAAACCGCATCCATAAAGCATCCGGTATAAAAGCGGAAACGAGAGATGGCGGTATGGAGAATTTGGAGTATATTCCATTTGATCTAAAGAAATAAATAGTTTCTTAATCTCTGCTTTGGTGAATACATATGCCGTATGTTGTGAAAAATGATATTTTTGCGGTGGGGCTATATAGCCAGAGTAGCCTTGGCTGTTTAAAAATATAGCAAAGTGTTGAAGATACATAATCCTCGCTGATCTTGTAGTATCATTTTCGTTCAGCCGTTTTTGTGCCCAAGCCAGAACAATTTCTTTCGACAATTCGTAATTTTTCACTTCATATCGTTTGCTGAATGTATCAAATACATGTAATGCGTTATATCCACCCACATAATCATATCCTAGTGCCTGCTTTTGTTTTACAAACAAATCCAACATGGGAGCAAATGGTCCATCAAAAGATCCAACTGTTCTTTTCTTCATAAGTCCACCTCCAATCCACACAGGGCAAGTTGCTTTATACTGATTCTCAAGTAAACTTCTGTGCTTGAGATATCTGCATGTCCAAGTGTTTGCGATATAACAGGGAGAGAAACATCATTTTCAAGCATTCTGGTAGCCAAACCGTGTCGAAAAGCATGCATTCCAGTACGTTTGTTAGCGGGAGTATTGATGCCCGCTGTTCGCATTTGTCGTGGAATAACATTACCAAGAGAATGCAATTCTCCATAAGGATACATATGAGACACAAAAATGTTTTTAACATTAGTTTCTGGACGCCCATTTTTTAAGTAATCTATGATAGCCCAGCCTACGTCATCTGGTAGTGGCAAAGAAAGTACGTGTCTGGTTTTTTGCTGACAAAACGAAATGATTTTATTATCCCAGTTAATATTGGAAAATGTCAAAGCTCGGATGTCGCTACTTCTAATCCCTAGTCTCGCTGCAATCAGGAAAATAGCATAATTTCGTTTGCCAATAGGGTTTGAACGGTCTACAGAATTGAGTATTTTTTCAATCTCCGTATCTGTAAATGTGCTTGGTATTTTCTGTTGGCGGATATTTTTTACATGTGGAACGAAATCTGAAAGTGGAGTTTCAATAAAGCAATTTTCGTATCCAAAAGTTAACATCCTGCGAATTTCGCGTAGTGATTCAGAGACATAAGTTGTAGAATATCTTGCAAGTGATAAAATATAAGTGTTTATAATAGAGCCTGTTACAGACTTAAAATCTCGAATCCCAATATCATAAAGATAATCATGAAATCGCATAAGCCTTCCACGTAGATTTTTCATTGTACCTTCGGAAAAATGTCTATGTTCTTCAGCTTTTAAGAATTCTGAAAAAATTTCATGTAACTCTTCCGAAAAATCTGTCTTTGGTGTACAATATTGACGGAAGATAACGTGAAACTGTGTAAAATCAGAAAGCATGTTTATTGCTCGTGTAATGCGATACATAGAATCGCGCTTTTCTAAGGCTTCGGCACATACATCCTGAAGGAATTGTTGACGAAAATCTTCTGTGAATTCTCGATTGGGCTGAATTGAAGCGTAAGACAGTATTGATTGCCATGTTTTATCATAGGTTTGTACTTGACAATCACTATACCCCTTTTGGTGCATCACCTCCTTTAATTCGGAAACATAGGTTTGTAACTCTGATGTAAAAACCTTATTTATTCCTTCCATTATCTTTCTCCTTTCTTGATATAGATGGTTAATTACACTAATCATGTTATCAAAAAGGAAAGAAAATGTTGAGTAATTTGTCGTTGCAAAACTAATAAAGAAAGGAAAGAGTCATCTGACTTAACATAATATATGACTCATAAAAAACTGATAATAACAGAGAAGCCATCCGTGGCACAGGAATTTGCGAAGGTGCTGCGGGTGAGCGGACGCAATGACGGTTATATAGAAAATGGAGAATATGTGATTTCATGGTGCGTGGGACATCTGGTCGGGCTGGTCTACCCTGAGTCATACGACATGAAATACAAGAAATGGCGTCTTGAGGATCTGCCGTTTCTGCCAAAGGAATACAAATATGATGTGATAGACAGCGTGCGCAAGCAGTACAATATTGTGCACGCTCTTTTGCAGAGAGAGGACATTGACAAAGTTTACTGGGCAGGTGATGCCGGAAAAGAAGGACAGACCATCGAGGAGAATATCAGAAACTTTGGTGGTGTCAGGGAAGGCATGGAGGAGCTTCGAGTCTGGATAGATTCGCAGACCGAGGAGGAAATCCTAAGAGGCATAAAAGAGGCAAAGCCGATGAGTGCGTATGCAAACCTCGGAAAGAGCGGCATCATGCGTACCATCGAGGATTATGCGATGGGCATCAACTTTTCGCGTGTCATGTCGGTCAAATACGGCAATCTGCTAAACGATGCAGCGGGTACACGCTCGTACACGGCAATCGCGGTTGGACGAGTGATGACCTGTGTGCTTGGAATGGTAGTAATCCGTGAGCGCGAAATCAGAAACTTTAAGGAGACTCCGTTTTACAGGGTAATCGGCAGGTTTACGGATGCCGGTGTAGAGGCAGAGTGGAAGGCTGTAGAAGGCTCAAGGTACTTTGAATCACCGCTTTTATACAAGGAAAACGGCTTCAAGGAGGAAAAAGATGCACTCGCTTTAATTGAAGAATTAAACGGCAAACAGGCGAAAGTTAAATCTATAGTTAAGAATATTGCTAAAAAAAGAGCACCGCTTCTTTTCAACCTGGCGGAGCTGCAGGCAGAGTGCTCAAAGAAGTTTAAAATCAGCCCTGATGAGACATTACAGGTGGCTCAGGATCTGTATGAAAAAAAGCTCACCACCTATCCTAGAACAGATGCCAGGGTGCTCTCAAGCGCTGTGGCAAAGGAGATTGGAAAAAATATAAGCAAGCTTAAAGGTTTTGAACCGACAGCAGACTTTGTGGAGCATATTATGCAAAAGAGGCTATATGCCAACATAGCTGATACGCAGTACACGGATGACAGCAAGGTAACAGATCACTACGCTATCATTCCGACAGGTCAGCTTACAGAGCTTTCGGGGCTTACATCGCTTCAAAGAGCAGTATTTGAGCTGATTGTCAGGCGTTTCCTTAGTATTTTTTATCCACCGGCAGAGTATGAGAATGTGAAGCTTGTCGTAGATGTGGATAAGGAAAGTTTTTTTGCATCATCAAAGGTACTAAAGAGCGAGGGCTATTTACAGGTGGCGAATCCGCCGAAAAAGAAGTCGTTTGAGGAATCAAACGCACGAATACTTGGTAAAAACAGTGAAACTGCAGATAGTATAGATGAAAACAGCACAGCAAACGGCAGCAATGATGAGATAGTCGTAAATCCCAAGGTGATGCTTGAGCTTGCCGATAAGCTAAAGGCGGGTGATGAGATAGCATGCCAAGGCTATAATATCAAGTTTGGTAAGACATCTCCGCCAAAGCGCTATACATCAGGCTCCATGGTGCTTGCCATGGAAAATGCAGGACAGCTTATCGAGGACGAGGAGCTTCGTGAGCAGATAAAGGGCTCAGGAATAGGCACCTCAGCAACGAGAGCGGAGATAATCCAGAAGCTTGTCCGTATAGGATATCTGAATCTGAACAAAAAGACACAGATACTCACACCCGAAAGCCTTGGTGAGATGGTATTTGAGGTCGTATACATGACAGTTCCGGCACTTCTTAATCCAAAGATGACAGCCAACTGGGAAAAGGGACTGGACGGAATTACAAGGGGCACGGTGGATTTCTGGGAATACAGGGGAAAGCTTGAGAGCTTTATCCGCAAAGAGACAGAAAAGATGATTGAGCAGAATCTGCGCCCTGAGATTGCAGACCGCATCAGCAGCTTTGCAGGCAAAAATGCCAGAGGTGCGGCGGCCAGACGAAAGATAGGTGTCAAGTGCCCGGTCTGCGGCGGTGAGATAGTGACCACACCGTTTGGCTATGGCTGTGCTAATTATAAAAATGATAAATCAGGATGTAATTTTAATATCGGACAGGTGGCAGGACTTGATATTCCGGAGGAACAGGTCAAAAAGCTGATTGAAGAAGGAATCACCGACACAATCCGTGGTTTTAAGTCGAAGAGCGGCAAACGCTTTGATGCATGCTTAAAGCTCAACAAGGATGAACAGACGAACAAGGTATCAGCCACCTTTGATTTTGAAAATGTAAAGCCGCAAAAGGTCGATGGTATTGTATGCCCGGACTGTGGAGGCGATATATATGTATCGCTATACGGCTACCGATGTGCAAACTATAACAGACAGACAGAGGATGGCTGTCATTTCTTCGTTGGAAGGATAGCAGACAAGCAGCTGTCACAGGTACAGTTTTTAGAGCTCATGGCAAACGGCAGAACAGAGACGATAAAGGGCTTTAAATCAAAATCGGGAAAGCGCTTCAACGCATGCCTCGTTTTAAAGAAGGAGCCGGTCACAGAGGGAAGTGAGAAAATGCACACCGTCGTAGCATTTGACTTTGACAATGTGGAGGACGAAATCATAAAGGATGTCGTCTGTCCGCTTTGTGGTGGTCAGATAAAAAAGACATCGTTTGGCTATGGCTGTGTGAACTACAAGGGTGATGAGCCGGGAAGCTGCCGCTTTTCGGTGGGACAGATTGCGGGAAAGACAATCACAGCCGCAAACTTAAAGCAGCTTCTTAATGATAAAAAGACCGAGACCATACGAGGCTTTAAATCCAAAAGCGGGAAACGCTTCGATGCGTGCCTTGTGCTTAAGGAGGATGAAAACAAAAAGCTCTCTGTCCAGTTTGATTTTGACCATGTAGAGCCAAAGACAGTGAAGGATGTAGTATGTCCGAAGTGCGGAGGCAAAATCCAGGTGGCACCGTTTGGATTTGTATGCGAGAACAACAGACGTGATGATCCTGAGAGCTGCCGCTTTATGGTGGGCAAGGTCGCAAGTGTCAAGATAAAGGAATCAGTCCTTAAGGAGCTTCTGACAAAGAAAAAGACAGAAGTTATATCAGGATTTGTCTCAAAGACAGGCATGAAGTTTGACGCACCGCTAAAGCTCACAGAAGACGGAGATATAGCCTTTGATTTCCCCGAAAAGCCTAAGCCAATCGAGACAAATGTACTCTGTCCAAAGTGTGGCAGACCTCTCAAAAAGACACAGTGGAAATATGAGTGTGAGTGCGGCTTCAATGTTTGGCATACTGTGGCAAAGGTGGAGCTTTCAGAGGAAATTCTCACGGAGCTGTTTACCACAGGAAAGACCAAAAAGAAGGTCACAGGCTTCACCTCCAAGGCGGGAAATGTATTCGATACATGCCTTAAGTTTGAAAATGACCAGATATCATTTGATTTCGATAACCCAGGTGAGGAAGAGGTGCAGAGCACGGCTGAAGTACATAACAATGCTGATGCACAGAATAATGCTGATACACATAACAATGCTGAAGTACAGAGCACGGCAGATGATGCGCCGGATGAGACAACCCTGAATGAGATGGGAATCCCCGAGGAATTTCTGGCTGGTCTTGATATGGCAGCAGAGGGCGCACAGGCAGATGATGTGTCGGAGGCGGCACTTGCGGCCGCGCATGAGCTGTTCGGTGAGTAGTTCTACTGATAATTAATTATTAAATCCTGTCTCTTATACACATCTCCGAGCCCACGAGACAGGCAGAAATCTCGT
>ENA-OYEE01000612-OYEE01000612.1-human-gut-metagenome-genome-assembly--contig:-NODE-612-length-12153-cov-5.632171_pt1 | contig 12153 bp, 9 predicted proteins | sample MGYA00243556_ERZ652917 | MGnify/ENA primary metagenome ERZ652917 (study PRJEB26926, sample SAMN06164646) | human gut metagenome | biome: ENVO:00009003; feature: ENVO:2100002; material: ENVO:00002003... | reverse complement strand
CTTGATTATTATATCACAATTTTTCTAGAAAGATAGTCCATAATATGATAAAATTAGATAGTTTAGAGAGAAACAATATCGTTTTACCTTATTTTTACGTGTTTAAGGTGTTAATGAAAGGTAGTAGATTTATATGAGAAAAAGAGATATGACCTTTGCTTCGGCGGTGCTTGAGGCAATAGATGCTATTTTAGCTCTTACCTATATAGGCTTACAGATTTATTATGGAGTGTGCTATCACATACAGGTATTTAAGTTTGTGGCCAATATACTTGTGCTTTTGCTTGTATACATTGCAATCACATGGCTGCAGCATTATCCGGAAAAGCTCAATCACATAGCAGCGGAGCTGTGTGTGGGCAATATCAGAAAGTATTCACTCAGGCTTTTGACGTTTGTAAAGCTTGTTTTTACTGCGGGGCTTTTGGTGCCATGCGTGTGTGATGCGTTTGGAATAGCAATCCGCGATGTATACAGCCTCATTATGATAGGGCTCATCCTTGTGGTGTCGGCATATTATGAGTACAGGATATTTCAGGAAATAAAGTCATTGCGGAAATAATATAGGAGAAATAAAATGCAGCTTAGTATAGAAGAAGTTAAAAAGCTGGATAGTAACAGCTATCAGATAATAGATATAAGAAGTGAGGAAGAGGTGGCGCACGGTGCCATAAAGGGAGCACTCAATATTCAGGCAGAGGAAATAGAGTCAGATGAGAGGGTGCTGCATGATAAGAAGCTTGTCATAGTCTGCAGCCGTGGTAAGACGAGTGTGGATGTGGCAGAGTATCTCACAGAAAAAGGTTTTGATGCGGCAAGCTTAAAGGGAGGCTATATAAGCTGGCTGCTTGATGCCATGAAAGAGGATGAGGTGGCAGAGCGCGATATAAAGGCAGATGTGGAGCAAAGCATCAGAAAGAAATTTAAGAAATCCATCTGGCGCAAGTTTACAAAGGCGATAAATACCTATGAGCTTGTAAAGCCGGGGGATAAGATTGCGGTGTGTATCTCGGGAGGTAAGGATTCCATGCTCATGGCAAAGCTTTTTCAGGAGCTTAAGCATCACAACAAGTTTGATTTTGATGTGAAGTTTCTCGTCATGGACCCGGGCTACAATGAGGCAAACAGGCATGTCATAGAGGAAAACTGCAGGAACCTTGGCATCCCTGCCACTATTTTTGAGTCAGATATATTTGATGCTGTATATGATATCGAAAAATCGCCATGCTATTTATGTGCGAGGATGAGAAGAGGACATCTGTATGCATTTGCAAAGGAGCTGGGCTGCAACAAAATTGCGCTCGGACATCATTATGATGATGTTATAGAGACGATACTCATGGGCATGCTCTACGGTGCACAGGTACAGACCATGATGCCTAAGCTTCACAGTACAAACTTTGAGGGCATGGAGCTTATCAGGCCTCTTTACCTGGTCAGGGAGGACGATATCAAGGCATGGCGTGATTACAACGGTCTGCATTTCATACAGTGTGCCTGCAAGTTTACAGATACCTGTACCACCTGCAATAATGAGGAAAACCGTTCAAAGCGTGTTGAGATAAAGCAGCTCATTGCTAATCTTAAAAAGGTGAATCCTTTTGTCGAGGCAAATATATTTAAGAGCGTGGAGAATGTAAATCTGGCTACGGTTGTAGCATATAAAAAGGATGGCATAAAGCACAGCTTCCTAGATCACTATGATGAGTAAGACAGATATATTTCAGGAGGGCATTGTATGGCAGATATCATGGATTATATTGACTGGCGTGGAGACATAGGCTTTGATGAGGTGCATGTAAATGAGGTGGACGGACTGATTTTTTCACAGCTTATTTATGTGCAGATGAAGCCATATATGCCGGATGCAAAGAAGTCATACCTTACGATAAAACAGCTTTCAAGCCTTTACTGCGCGGACCACAGTGATGATGAGATTGAGCAGATGCCTAATCTTTTCCGCCACTCCGCGAGGCTGCTTCAAAAGCTGGCGCACTCAAGGCGCTATGCTGACTGCATTTTGAGATATTATATATACGATATTAGTGAAAAAGAGGAGTCGCAGTTTTCTGCGGTTACGATAGAACTGCCTGACGGCACATATTTCATTTCCTACAGTGGTACAGACCATTCCGTGGTCGGCTGGAAGGAAAACTTTAATCTAAGCTATCTCGATGAGACACCGGGACAGAACAAGGCGAAAAAATATTTAAAGCAGGTGGCAGTATATATATGCAATGATGATAGGGTCATAAATGAAAAAGCTTTAGATGATGAAAATATCAACAATAAAAGCATCAATACAAGAAAGCTGTGGATAGGCGGGCACTCAAAGGGTGGAAATCTGGCAGTGTTTGCCGCCATGCATGTGGATAAAGAGGTGCAGGATGTCATTATTAAGGTGTTTAATTTTGACGGGCCGGGCTTCAATCACAAGATGATATATACGGCAGGCTACAAAAGAATTTTTGACAGAATAGAAACATTTCTGCCGCAGTCGTCTATTGTTGGCTTATTGCTTGAGCATGTGGACGATTATGAGGTGGTAAGAAGCCGTAATTCGGGGCCGCTGCAGCATGATGCTTTTTCATGGGAGATAATGGGTGGAAGTATCATAAAGGCGGATGGGCTGGACAAAAACAGTGTGCGCCTTGACAAGACACTCAGAAACTGGATAGGCAGCATGGATGAGGCGCAGCGAAAGCAGTTTGTAAATGTGCTTTTTTCAATTGCATCGGACTCCAATTTTGAGAACCTTGACCAGATGTCATTTAAGCAGCTTATTGAGATGATAAAGGCTGCCGATGAGCTGTCAAAGGCTGACTGGAGCATGCTTAAGGATACAGTAAGACTCCTGATTTCTGCCGGTGTCGGCGTGGTCAGGGATGAAAAGGAGAAATAAATGTTAAATCAGTTTTCAAGAACACAGCTTTTGCTTGGAAAAGAGGCGATGGATAGGCTAAAGGGCGCAAGAGTCGCAGTATTTGGAATAGGAGGAGTGGGCGGATATGTCTGCGAGGCACTAGTCAGAAGCGGCGTGGGAGCGATTGACCTTATCGATGATGACAAGGTGTGTCTTACAAACCTAAACAGGCAGATAATTGCAACCCGAAAGACCATAGGAAAATACAAGACAGATGTGATGGAGGAGAGGATTCATGATATTAATCCTGATGTAAGTGTCGTGACGCACAGGTGCTTCTTTTTGCCGGAAAATGCTGATGAATTTCCGTTTGAAGAGTATGATTATATAGTTGACGCGGTTGATACGGTCACAGCAAAGATTGCGCTTGTCATGAAGGCACAGGAGAAAAATGTCCCTATCATAAGCAGTATGGGAGCGGGAAATAAGCTGGATGCAAGTGCATTTAAGGTGGCTGATATATATAAGACCAGCATGTGTCCTCTTGCAAAGGTCATGCGCCGTGAGCTTAAAAAACGTGGCGTGAAAAAGCTCAAGGTGGTATACTCTGAGGAGAAGCCTACAAGACCGATAGAAGATATGTCTATAAGCTGCAGAAGCAACTGCATCTGCCCGCCGGGTGCCGAACACAAGTGCACGCAGCGCAGGGATATTCCAGGAAGCCTTGCATTTGTACCATCAGTGGCAGGACTTATCATCGCGGGCGAGGTGGTACAGGATATAGCCTTTGACAGGGTATGATGAAGAATACAATTACGAAAAGAGAGGAATAAAAATGCCAGTATTTGATTTTAGCGATACACCGGTAGCAAACGAGCATCCGGAGTGTACATATGAGACATTTCATTCGACAGAGACCAAGGCATCGGCCGATAAACCGATTGTTGTGATAGACAATAAGCAAAAGGAGTGGGCGCACCATGAGCTCGGTATGTTTACAAATCCGATAAAGCGTACATCCTTTGAATTTGAGGATAGTGATGGGGTGACCAGTGCAGATATCCTGCGCATTGATTCCCGCTTCGTTAGCCTTTTTAAGTGGCTTGGCGAAAATCACATAAAGGTACAGCTTTCAGGAGTCAATACACCTGACGGATACGCAGTATACAGGGTGAGGGAGGTGTCTCTCGGCAGAGGCACAAAGCTGTCTGCAGAGGACGGATTCCTGCAGTATATGATGGAAAGGCTCTTTGCCAGCACCATGCCTGAGGATGAACCTGACCTCGATGATTACGAGGAAGAGGGCGACAGCATGAAGCTCACCAGTATACAGAGCATCACAGATTTCATGACCTGTGCAGGCCGTACACTGCCTGACAATATACTGCTGTGGGCCAGAAGAAATCTGGCAGTTGCGCGTTCAAGCGAGGTATCACCTGAGGAGAGACGCCATGCACAGAGAGCACTTTCCATCATGATGAATATCCAGTGGAAGGGAAATTACTTTGAGGCAATTGACCCTGTGGAGGCAAGGCGCATACTCGATGAGGAGCTCTATGGCATGGAGAGCGTGAAGCAGAGAATCATTGAGACCATTATCCAGATAAACAGGACTCATACACTTCCTGCCTACGGACTGCTGCTCTGTGGACCGGCAGGAACCGGAAAGTCACAGATTGCATATGCTGTTGCACGTATACTTAAGCTTCCATGGACCACACTCGATATGAGCTCCATAAATGATGCAGAGCAGCTCACAGGAAGCTCAAGAATCTATTCAAACGCAAAGCCGGGAATCATTATGGAGGCATTTTCACAGGCGGGAGAGTCAAATCTTGTATTTATCATCAATGAGCTCGACAAGGCCTCAAGCAAAAACGGCAACGGAAATCCGGCAGATGTGCTTTTGACACTGCTTGACAATCTGGGATTTACAGACAACTATATGGAGTGTATGGTGCCGACCGTCGGAGTATATCCGATTGCAACAGCCAATGATAAATCCCAGATTTCTGCACCGCTTATGTCACGTTTTGCAGTGATTGATATTCCGGACTATACCGATGAAGAGAAGAAGGTCATCTTCCAGAGATTTGCCCTGCGCAAGGTATTTGAGCGAATGGGAATGAAGGAGGAGGAGTGCGTTCTCACAGAGGACGGACTTGATGCAGTGATTAAGCTTCACGAGAACACATCGGGTATAAGAGACCTCGAGCAGGCTGCAGAGCATCTGGCAGCAAATGCACTTTATCAGATAGAGGTTGATAAGGTAAAGCAGGTGGTATTTGACGCTGAGGCTGTTTTTGAGCTTTTAGGCTAGCAGGATATATTACGGATACAGGAATTGTTACGAAAATAAAAGGAGATTGTCAGGATGAGAGAATTTGGAAAATCCAGAAAATTAGATAATGTGCTTTATGATGTAAGAGGACCGGTGGTGGATGAGGCGGCCCGCATGGAGGAAAACGGCACAAATGTGTTGAAACTCAATATAGGAAATCCTGCGCCGTTTGGCTTCAGGACACCTGATGAGGTGATATATGATATGTCTCGCCAGCTCACGGACTGTGAGGGGTATTCCAACTCCAAGGGACTTTTTTCTGCAAGAAAAGCAATCATGCAATATGCACAGCTCAAAAAGCTTCCTAATGTGACGGTTGAGGATATCTACACCGGAAACGGAGTTAGCGAGCTTATAAACTTAAGCATGTCAGCGCTTCTTGACAATGGTGATGAGGTGCTGGTGCCGGCACCGGACTATCCGCTTTGGACAGCCTGCGTTACACTTGCGGGAGGCACGGCAGTGCACTATATCTGTGATGAGCAGTCAGAGTGGTATCCGGACATAGAGGATATCAAAAAGAAGATTACAGACAAGACAAAGGCAATCGTAATAATAAACCCTAATAACCCTACGGGAGCGCTCTATCCAAGGGAGGTGCTGCAGCAGATAGTTGATGTGGCAAGAGAGCACGAGCTTATGATTTTTTCGGATGAGATATATGACAGGCTGGTGATGGATGACTATGAGCATGTGTCTATTGCGTCGCTTGCACCGGACCTCTTCTGTGTGACCTTCAGCGGTCTTTCTAAGTCACATATGATAGCAGGCTATCGTATCGGATGGATGGTTTTAAGCGGCAACAAGGCGCTCGGAAAGGACTATATCGAGGGTCTCAACATGCTCTCAAACATGCGTCTTTGCTCGAATGTTCCGGCGCAGTCGATAGTGCAGACAGCTTTAGGCGGATATCAGAGTGTAGGCGAGTATATTGTGCCGGGCGGACGAATCTATGAGCAGAGAGAGTACGTCTACAAGGCATTAAACGATATACCGGGAATTTCGGCAGTAAAGCCAAAGGCAGCATTTTACATATTCCCAAAGATTGATACTGCAAGGTTCAACATCACAAACGATGAACAGTTTGCACTTGATCTGCTTCGTGAGAAGAAGATACTCATAATCCACGGCGGCGGCTTCAACTGGGATAAGCCTGATCACTTCAGAGTGGTATATCTGCCTCGAACAGAGATATTAAAGGATGCTACAGGCAAGCTTGCAGACTTTTTGTCTTCATATAAGCAGAAATAATTATTGGCATAGATAATTATAAAACATATAACATATAAGCTCCGGCACAGAAAACTTTTTGTTCTGACCGGAGTTTTTATATTATGCTGTAATATTTTTTAAAAGTAACCTACCTGTAACTTTACATAATGTATTATACACTTGTATCGAGGGGCGGCTGTACTTTAGATGGCAGACCGCACAGCACTCAAAAATGTATAGAGAAGAAAAGGAGAATTAAATGGAACTGCTTAGAGTAGAACACTTATCAAAAATATACGGAGCCGGAGAAAATCAGGTCAAGGCTTTGGACGATGTGTCATTGAGCGTGGAAAAAGGAGAGTTTGTGGCAATTGTCGGGGCGAGCGGCTCCGGAAAATCCACACTGCTTCATCTGCTCGGAGGTGTTGACAGGCCAACAAGCGGAAAGGTGTATATAAACGGCACTGATATTTTTGCAATGAATGATGATGAGCTTGCCATATTCAGAAGAAGACAGGTAGGCATCATTTATCAGTTTTATAATCTGATACCTATATTAAATGTGGAGGAAAACATGGCAATCCCGATGGAGCTTGATGGAAGAAAGGTGGAAAAAGCACAGATGGATGACATGCTTTTGCGCCTTGGACTTACAGAGAGACGCACTCATCTGCCAAACGAGCTTTCAGGAGGCCAGCAGCAGCGCACATCTATAGGAAGAGCCCTGATTACGAGACCGTCTATAGTGCTAGCTGATGAGCCGACCGGAAACCTGGATACCAAGGCAAGCAACGAGATTATGCATCTATTAAAGACCTCAAACCGTGAGCTTAACCAGACAATTATTATGATTACACACAATATGGAGCTTGCAAAGGCGGCTGACCGCACAATAATGATAGAGGATGGTAAAATCAGATGAATTTGATGAAGACACTCACATTAAAAAACTTAAAGCTCAACAGGAAAAGAACTATTGTCACGATAGTCGGAATAATTCTTGCAACAGCGCTTTTGTCGGCGCTTGTCACACTTGTGTCAAGCTTTCAGTACAGTGTGATTGAATACCAGAAGCAAAAGGGCGGCGACTTTCATGTGAAATTTTCGAATGTGAAAATGTCTGAGCTTTCGGAGTTTAAAAACAACAGAAATATTGAAAGCACATTTGAGACAATGGGAATGGGCTTTGCAAAGCTAGACGGCTGCAAGAATGAGGATAAGCCGTATGCATATGTCATGGCAACAGATGAGGCCGGCTTTGAGAGAGGCTGCTTTAAACTGATAGAGGGGCGCATGGCAAAAAATGAGGATGAGATAGTCATTCCAAGGCACTTAAAGACAAACGGACGAATCGACATAAAGGTGGGAGATGAGATAACACTGGATGTCGGAAAGCGATATGATTCAAACACCGAAGGTGTCATATCGGAAAACAGCGCATATGAGAATGAGGCAGAGACACTTACCGATACTGTGACAAAGCACTACAAGGTGGTAGGCATCATGGAAAGACCGGGCTATGGAATGGAGGACTATAGTGCCGCCGGATATACATTTGTCACATACTCTGATGAACTGGCAGCAATTGATAATGGCACAAAGAGTGAGGCAAGCGAAGCTGACACTACACTCACAGTGTACAGCAGATACACTAAAAAGGCTTTAAGAAACAAGGATGCTGTGACTGCTGATATAATTGGTGTGGATGAAAAGCTGTTTGCGAAAGCGAATAATTCATCTGTTGAAATGTCTGCTGAGGAGAGTGACAGGTTTCTTAAAGAGATGGAAAATGCAAAATATGATATATATATGAATGGATACCTTATAAGCTATGAGTGTGTTTTCCCGATTGACGGCACATTTAAAGCACTGTTTACAGTGGCCACTGTTGTGGCTTTGATAATCATACTGACATCAGTGTACTGTATCAAAAACAGCTTCAACATATCAATCACTGAAAAAATCAGGCAGTATGGCATGCTTGCAAGCGTGGGTGCTACGAGACGCCAGATAAAAAGCAGTGTAAAGACAGAGGCAGCAATGCTTGGAGTGGTTGGTATTCCTGTAGGTACCATGAGTGGTATTTTGGCATCGCTTATACTTGTCAAGGTAGTAAATGCGCTGTCAGCAGGCTGGCTTAACTTTGCTTTGAGCTTTCACACATCACTGCCTGCACTTATTCTTGCTGTGATACTGAGTATAGCAACCATTTATTTCTCAGCAACAGGCAGTGCAAGAAGGGCTGCAAAGGTTACACCGCTTGAAGCAATAAGAAACACAAAGGAGATTAAAATAAAGTCAGCAAAGCTTAAGACACCGGCGATTATAGGCAGAATCTGGGGTATCGGAGGCGTTATCTCATATAAGAATATAAAGAGGAACAATAAAAAGTACAGAACCACAGTGACATCTATTGTCATCTGCTCAGTAACCTTTATTGTGATATCATACTTTATGTCTATGGCCTTTAGCAGGGTTGGGATGTCATATGCATCAGTAGATTACAATATCGGAATAAATATGTCATGTAAAAAGGACCTTGATATTGAAAAGCTCTCTAAGCTTTTGAGTGGCATTGAAGGAGCTGAGGATTATCTGGTTGGAGCAGGCTATGATTTCGATGTCAGTAAGCCGGAGTATACAAAGGAATATGGAGAGTATTGCGGGCAGCTTTATGATGACAGTGAGGATGTCTCACAAGAGTTTTTAATCACAGTTTTGGATGACAAATCGTATGATAAGTATGCGTCCGACGCAGGCATAAAAAATGCAGCTGCAGGAGCAATTCTTGTGAATAAAGGCACATTTGATGTGTATAATGAGAATAGCTCAAAATACGTCAAAAAAGAGATGGAGCTGTACAAATATAAAGCAGGAGATACAATCGAGTGTGGCTATAATGTTTATGATGATGCTTCTTCTGATGACAATGCAGCAGAAGGCGATACTGAAAGCAGCACAGATGATAATAATGCAGTGGAAGGTGATACTGAAAGCGGCACAGAGGATAACAGTGGATACGTTGACGAGGAAACAATAAATAACGGAGTCAGAAAGACTGTGGATGTAACTATTGCAGGTGTCACAGACAAGGTACCAACAGGTTATAAGGGCTACGGCAATACCACGCTTTTGTTTATGAACCAAAAAGGCTTTGAAAGCCTATGGGCTGACGGCAAGAGCGGTAATGAGCTCAAACCGGGACATGCGTCATATTCGGCATATGTGGTTGCAGAAAATGCAGATGAATATCAGGATACATTCGAAAAGGAGACGGAAGGAAATACTGAGTATTCGCAGATTAGTTTTTATGTCAGCAATCTGGATAAGGAGATGCGCGATGAAAAGTCTCTCTTTACACTGCTTGGAGTATTTGCATACGGACTTATTGTGGTCATTGCCTTAATAGGAATCACAAATATCATCAATACCTTAAGCACCGGAATGGAGCTTAGAAGCCGCGAGTTTGCCACATTAAGAAGCATTGGAATGACAGATAAGCAGTTTGCTGGAATGGTCAGGCTCGAGAGTGTGTTTATATCTGTAAAGGCACTTGTAATAGGTGTACCGCTTGGTATTTTAATAAGCTATCTCTTATGTGTTATGATGAACAGGATGGATGACGCAATCATTTATGAGCCGCCGTATAAAGCAATTATATTGTGTATAGTGGTTGTAATAATGCTGATTTATGCTATCATGAAACTATCAATGACGAAGCTTAGACACAATAACATTATTGAGACAATCAAGAATGAAAATCTGTAGGAAATGCGGGAGCTGATATGAAAAAAATACTTCTCATAGAGGACAATAAAGGAATAACAGAGGGACTGTGTGATACCTTTACAGAACCTGAATATGAGCTTTTGACAGCAGGCAATTTAAAGGAGGCTGGGGCGCTTTTGAGTGAGCACCCCGGCCTTGTGCTGCTTGATGTGTCGCTTCCGGATGGGAACGGCTTTGATTTTTACAGCGAACGGCTGGAAAAAGAAAAAACACCGGTGATTTTTCTTACCGCAAGGGATGAGGAAAATGATATAGTAAAGGGCCTTGAGCTTGGAGCGGAGGATTACATCACAAAGCCTTTTTCAGTAAGAGAGCTTGTGGCGAGAGTAAACCGCGTATTTTTACGAAGGAAAAGTGATGACAGCTCATCTGTCATACACGCAGGAAGCATAAGCTATGATTTGGACAAAAAGGAAGCAAGAAGGGCTGGACAGGTGATTGCTCTTTCAAGTCTTGAAAACCGTATACTTGATCTGCTTTTTACCAATCACGACAAGGCTGTGTCCAGAAATGCCGTGCTTGACTGCATCTGGGAGGCAACAGGCAACGATGTCTATGACCATACAGTGACTGTCTATATGAAGCGCATTAGGGCAAAGCTTGGTGAGGATGTGATAAAGACTGTGAAGGGAATCGGGTATCGTGTTGATTCAGATGAAGCTCTTTAAAGAGTATCGGCCGACAGAGACAGTTCCCGGGGGAAAGCATGAGAAAGAAGAAATATAATTTAGAGAACAGAAAACATTTTGTGTATTTTGCAATAATATATACATGTATATGTGTGATGGTTATGGCTTTTACCGTCTTTTTTCAGTACAGGGCATATACGAAAAACTATAACATCACAGTGGCTAAGCTATGTGCACTCATTCATGAAAAATATCCCGATGTATCAGATGGCAGTATAGCCGTGATTCTAAATGACAGCAGCTTAGGCAGCGATTATACAAATTTAAAAAGCGCAGAGACGCTCTTTAAAAAATACGGCATTGATATGGAAAAGGATTCTGCGGTTTTGTCAAATGAAAAAGCTCTTAAAGGAGCGCTTTGGTTAGACATATTTCTTGTTGTGCTTTTTGCAGGGGGATTTTGCCTTTACATTGTGCTTATAAGATTTAGCTTTAAAAGACAGGTCAGACAGGCTGCGGATTATCTGCGCCGCATAAATCAGGGAGACTACAGACTTGTTATGGCAGATAGCACAGAGGGAGAGATTTCTATACTAAAGGGAGAGCTTTACAAGACAGCAATCTATTTGAGGGAGTCTGCGGAAAATGCAAAGGCAGACAAGCTTTTGCTAAAGGATGCGCTTTCTGACATATCGCATCAGCTTAAGACACCGCTCACATCACTTTCGATAAATCTGGAAAATCTGGAAGGAAATCCTGATATGGCACCTGAAAACAGAAGCAGGATAATGCGCAGGGCAAAGCGTGATGTGGATAATATATCGCATATGGTGCAGGCTATCTTAAAGCTTTCAAGGCTTGAAGCGGATGTTGTGGAGTTTGATGAGAAGGATACGCTGCTGTCTGAAATTGTGTCTGAGGCAGCTGACAATGTTATGGCACTTTGCGATTTGAGAGACATAAGGCTGTCCATAGATGAAGGCTCTGATAAGGATGCCTGTATACATGCTGATGCATACTGGCAGTGTGAGGCCATTACAAACATAGTAAAAAATGCAGTAGAGCACGCAGAGAGTGAGGTAAGGATAGGCTTTTACAGGTATGAGATGTATGCAGAGATAACAGTGCAAAACGATGGAGAGACAATAAGTGATGAGGACAAAAAGCATATATTCACGCGTTTTTACAGCGGCAGCGGACAGCCGGCAGACAGCATCGGCATAGGACTTTCGCTCGCGGAAGCAATTGTGCGTCATGACAATGGATATATCCTTGTGGAGGATTGTACAAAAGCTGTCTCTTATACACATCTCCGAGCC
>ENA-OYEE01000595-OYEE01000595.1-human-gut-metagenome-genome-assembly--contig:-NODE-595-length-12493-cov-22.583293_pt1 | contig 12493 bp, 8 predicted proteins | sample MGYA00243556_ERZ652917 | MGnify/ENA primary metagenome ERZ652917 (study PRJEB26926, sample SAMN06164646) | human gut metagenome | biome: ENVO:00009003; feature: ENVO:2100002; material: ENVO:00002003... | reverse complement strand
ATAATGACACACATCATCCAGCCCAACTGACGGAACAAAACTCCCGACATACCACTGACCATCGTCAACGGGAAGAATACCGCAATCATGGTCAATGTGGATGCGATAACAGAAATTGCCACCTCATTTGTTCCATGGATAGCCGCCTGTTTCGGCTCGGAGCCACGCTCGATATGGGTCGTTACGTTTTCCAAAACAACAATAGCGTCATCCACCACATTACCAATCGCAATAGAAAGGCACGACAAAGAAATAATATTCAGAGATCCCCCATCCGTGATAGCCAAATAAATAAAGGAGGCAATCAATGACATGGGGATAGTGATACAGATAATCACCGTAGCACGCCAACGACCTAAGAAAACAAATACCACCAAGACCACAAACAGAATGGCATACATAATAGTTTCCGTCAAACTGTCGATGGTATTCAAAATATTATCCGAAGTGTTCACAATAACCCCCAGTTTCACATCACTGGGCAGTGACTTCTGTAACTTAGGCAACTGCTCCATTACTTTCCGGGAAATGTTCACTGAGTTTGCTCCCGATTGTTTCTGTACAACAATCATGGCTCCCTGCACCCCGTTATTATAGGTTTCCTGAGCACGTTCTTCTACAGAATCGACTACCGTTGCCACGTCACGCAAATACACCGAAGCACCATTGCGTATACCCACTACGATATTCTCCATTTCTTTCGGGTCCTTGAATTCTCCTTCCACACGCAAGGAATAGGTATTACTGCCCACATCGAAAGTTCCACCCGGAGTATTCTTATTTTCAGCCCCGACAATGGAACTGATGGTCTCAATCGTCAGATCATATGCTTCCAGTTTGTTGGGATCACAATAAATATTCACCTCACGCTTCGGCGCACCGGCAATGGACACCGTTCCCACACCGGGAACACGAGCCAAAGGATTTACTACATTATCATCCAATATCTTATACAGAGCCGGCTGACTTTCTTCTGCCTGAACGGACAACAGCAGGATAGGAATCATATCCGTACTGAACTTAAAGATAATCGGAGTATTGACTTCATCGGGAAGCTCCGAACTCACCATATCCAATTTATCACGCACATCATTAGTCAACACATCAATATCATAGCCATATTCGAATTCCAAAGTGATAACTGATATATTTTCTGAAGACTTGGATGTAATATGTTTCAAATTACTAACCGAGTTCAACGTATTTTCCAACGGACGGGTTACGTTGTTCTCTATATCGGAAGCACTGGCACCCTGATAAGATGTCATAACCATAATGGTATTGGTATCAATATCGGGATACAAGTCTACCGGAAGTTTCGACAATGAGAACAGACCAAAGATCGCTACGGCCAAAAAGCATAACGAGGTCATAATCGGTTTTTTAACCGCTCCTTCGTATAAACTCATGTTTGTTAAATTAAAAATTAAGAACTAAAAAATCATATATAGGTAAATAAATATGGAGTATTATCAACTAATTCTCAATTTTTAATTTACTGCCACTTCCACACCATCGGCCAAACGGGTCTGACCGGCAACCACCACCTGCGAATTATCCTCCACCCCGGAAATCAATTCATATTCGGTTCCCATCCGACGTCCCAATTCTACTTTATTATAAGAAACCTTACCGTCTTTGTAGACATATACATAACGGTCGCCCGAACCGGCACGTTTCACAATAGCCTGATCAGGAACCACCACATGCCGCAATGTACCAAAGCTCACAGTCACACGGCCAAACATTCCCGGACGTATACGCTGACGGGTATTAGCCAATTTTACCTCTACAGGAAAAGTATGAGTAGCAGCATCAATAGTAGGATACACCAAACTAACTTTCCCTTCGAATTCCTCATCACCATACACATCAAATTTCACCTTTACGATCATACCTTTAGTCACTTTCGGGAAATAAGGTTCGGATACATTGATCAACAGTTTAACCGGAGTGATCTGTTCAATGACCAACACAGGAGTGGAAGCGGAAGAATATAAATCACCGTTATCAAAATTACGTGCTGTAACCACTCCATGAATAGGGCTTAACAACTGCGTATTCTCCAACAAATTATTATAGGAAGTACGACGTACATCTAAAGCTGTTTTTGCTGCATCCCATTCAGATTTGGAAGCTCCACCCACTTTGTACAGTTCATCCATACGTCTGAATTCCGTTTCTTCATTTTCTAATTGCAATTTCATTTGTTTCAGATTTGCCGCATCCATCTGTACTAATTTCTGTCCTTTGGATACATGGTCTCCCACTTCAACAAAAATACGGTCTATACGCCCGGGAGAGGTCGGAGCTATATTATTTTTCGCTTCCGCTTCAACAGTGGCAGTATATTCCTCTATCTGATCTACATCGCGGGAAGTTACGGAAGCAAGCCGGACTACCGGTTTGTCCTCCATAGCGGTATCAGCAGCTTCCTTACTCTCCGTTCCACCTGAACATGCCCCCAGCATAGTTACCACCAGCCAAGCTGCGAATTGAAAATATTTTCTCATACTGTTATCTTTATGTTAATGTGTTATTGTTCCGTTACTTCATCAATGCCTAAGACTAAATCCAAATCAGCTTTAGCTACCAGATAGTCATAGATGGACTGGTTATAAGTCAGTTGGGCCTCTGTTAAAGCCACTTCCGAACTATTCAATTCCAAGATAGTTCCTTTTCCAACTTCATATCTTTTTTCGGCAATAGTACGCCCTTTCTCCGCCTGAAAGACAGCTTCTTTATTACTTACCACCTGTTCCGTACTAGCGGCCATATTATCCAAATAACCGGTAGCTTGCATAGTGAGTTGCCGCTCTGTATTGATACGGTTCTCTTCCAGTTGTTTCATCTGGATACGGGTCTGTTTCAATTGAGTAAAATTACTTCCTTTGAACAAAGGAATGCTTAGATTCAGGCCGATAGTAGAATAGGGCCTCCAATCGTATTCCTTGAACTTGAAATTATCATTCATTGAAGTATACATATATTGGAAACTGGCAGAAAGGGTCGGCATAAAGTTGGTATACTGCAACTTCAGCGTCTGCTTTAATTGCAATGCATTCAGTTCCAATTGCTTCAACGTACTGTTATTTGTCAAATTGTCTGGACGAGGCATTGCCTGACGAGTAAACATAGACATTTCATAATCCTTCAGATTGCCTTCAACCGCTACCTTTACATCAGACTCCATTCCCATCAAGACCTTCAACTGCAAATTTGCCAAATTCACTCCGTTACGGGCAGACACCACGGTAGGTTTCAAGCTGCGCATCTGCACATCCGCACTAATCTTATCATATTCACTGACAGTCCCCTGTTCATATTTAGCTTTCACCACATTATAATTATCTTCACTCTGCTTATAACTTTTAAGCAGCACTTCATAACTGTCCTGTGCCAAAAGCAACTGAAAAAATGCCTTGGTCACTTGATTTACCATATCCAGACGTGAAGCACGTGATTTCTCTACCGCCAGGTTCACATCTGTACTTGTCAAACTGATACTTTTGTAAAGAGCCGGAGCAAAGACAGGCAGACTGACAGACAGACCACCACTATAAGTATTATCTGTACCGACTTCAATCACCTCTCCCATCATGGCGAATGACTGCTTTTTTATGGCTCGTGAATAACTGCCCACCAAACTGGCTTCTGGGAAAAGACCGGCATAAGCTTCCCGGCGGGCTTCTTTCTTTAACAGGATTTCCTGACCGGCGACTTTAATGGTGGGATTGTCGCTCAATGCTATCCGGACTGCGTCCTGTAAGGTAATCCTCAATGTGTCTTGTGCTTGTGCACTTTGTATTGCTACATAAAGCAGCAAAAACAAGGTTAACGTAGGTTTGCAATAAAATTTCATTAACTATTATTCTTTATTTAGTGACTTATTTAATTTCTAACCATACTTATTATGTTCGTTTCCTTTTAAATTCAATAAAAAATTATCCACAATCTTCAACCCCTTTTCAGTGGAAATGCCACGCATATGCATAAATACAACTGTTTCATAAATTTCACCAAGCGAATAGGACTTGCATATTTCCGAATGCAACAACAAATCCATCTGCTCACATACCATAGCGCGTACAATATTATAATTTACATCATTTCTAAAAATGCCTTGTTCCACTCCTTTGCGATAAAATTCCATAGCCGAATCCAAATTCTCCTTCCGGCTTTCGTCAATGTAACGCATTACCTTGGGATATTTCTCAATATCCTCAAAGAATTTCCTGTTTGTATTCTGAAAATCCTGGGCACTTCTTTGAAAAAACTTCAAGAGGACTTCCAAAACATTTTCTGCTTTGGAAGCCACTTGAGTCATATATTCCTGCATCTCCTCCCGATGTAACTTCATGACATCAAGTAATAAATCCTCTTTGTCATGAAACAATTCATAAAGCGTAGTTTAGATATAGATAATCCGGCAGCAATATCATCCATTCTCACTGTTTTGACACCTTTCTGGGCAAATGATTTCGCTGCTGCCAAAACAATGTGTTCCTTCACTACCGTTTTATCCATTCTTTTTTTCCTGACGCTATTCATTCTTAACATAAAGGGAGACAAAGATACATTTATTTTATAATACCCAACTTAGAACTTCTGACAAACTCTATCAGATGTACAATTTCAGGACTAGACGGAACCTGTTCTTCAATACGACGCAATGCATCCTCTGTAGATGTATTCACTTTATACAATATACGGAAAGCATGCGCTATATGTTTAATAACCGTTTCCGAAAAACCTTCATGTTGCAACACGGTGGTATTGATGCTGTAAAAAGCCGTAGGCTCATGGGCTGCCACACAATAAGGAGGAATATCCTTGGTAAAACGACACCCGCCCTGTACGGCGGCATAAGTCCCCAAACGAGTCTTTCCCTGCATCAGTACATTGGAAGTAAGAATAGCATAATCCTCGACTACACAACAACCTGACACCTGCGAACCGTTACCAATAATACAGTTATTACCGATGGTCACATCATGTGAGATACGTGCTCCCTGCATAATAAAGTTACCGCTTCCTACCACAGTCTCATCTCCGGCGAAAGTGGCACGAATAATAACCGCATTCTCACGGATGGTATTATTATTACCTATACGGGCGATGGTATCATCACCCGTATATTTAAAATCTTGCGGAGTAGCAGCAATTACAGCTCCGTTATAAATGGTATTTCCGTTACCGATGCGTGCGCCGCTCATAATGCTGGCGTTGGGCATAATTACATTATCATCACCTATCTCCACATTCTTATCAATGTAGGCAAACGGGTGAATAGTTACGTTTTTCCCGATTTTTGCAGACGGGTCTACATAAGCTAACGGACTAATCATATTCATATTATTTTTAAGGTTAATTATTCACGTCCACCGCCCAATGCGCTGTACAGATTGATAACAGCCTGCATACGCTGGAAAGTATCGGATACTTCGTTCAACTGGGCACTCAGCAATGACTGTTGTGCAGTAATGATTTCCAGATAAGTGGCCTTTCCCGCCTGAAACAAATCATTGTTCATCTCCACCGCTTTTTGCATTTCAGAAACCTGTGCCTGGTGCTCGCTCAACTTTTTGTCTGCCGTATCATACAGGAACAAAGCATCACTTACTTCCTTACCAGCTTCCAGAATAGTCTGCTGATAATTCATCTTGGCAATCTGTTCTTCCGCTTTCGATACTTTCAAGTTGGCAATCAATTTTCCACGCTGGAAAATGGGTTGCGTCAATGAGCCGATAGCATTCCAAAGCATAACGGCAGGATTAGAAATCACTGTACCATTGGAACCATTAGTCCATCCCAGAGTACCTGTAATATTAACACTGGGATAAAAAGCGGAACGCGCCTGATTGGTAGTATAATAAGCGTCGGCTAATGCCAATTCTGCCGCTTTTACATCGGGCCGGTTCTCAAGCAACTGTAAAGGAACTCCCACCGCCAAATCTGCCGGCATCACTTGTTCCTCCAATGTTCCACGGTCTATGTTCTGAGGAGCCTTTGCCAACAATACGGAGATAGAATTCTCAGTTTCACGCACCTGGCGTTTCAAGTCAGCCAATGAAGCCTCCGTCTGGTGATAAGCCCCTTTACTCTGTGCCACAGCAGCTTCGGTAGTCATACCGGCTTCCTTCATAGCTTCCATAGTGCGCACTGTTTCTTTCATTAACGCCACATTCTGTTCGGTCACACTGACTTGACGGTCTAGCATCAATAAAGAATAATAAGCATTGGCTATACCACCAATCAACTGTGAACGCACTGCCTGCTGATAGGCCTTACTTTGCAAATAAGAAGCTTTCTGGCCACGATGGGCATTCAGCAATTTGCCGAACAAATCAACTTCCCAGCTTGCAGAAGCAGGTAAAGTATAATTCTTTACAGGAGTACTTTTGTCCACACTAGTCAACGAACCTTGTGGAGCAAGGGCCAAAGAAGGGAGATAAGACAAACGAGCTGATGTCAATAACGCCTTGGCCTCCTTTACACGCAGGATAGCAGCCTGCATATCTACATTGTTTGCCAATCCCTCTTCAATCAGCATCTGCAATTTCGGATCACGGAAAATTTCCTTCCATGACAAGTTACCCATATTGGTTGTATCGTTAGCAGCCAATGTATCGTTGGCGGCAACCGGGTCACGATAGATGCCAGTGGCATCTATCGACTCGGGACGATCGTATGATTTATAGATGTGGCAACCGCTTAATAAAAACGTCGCGCAACATAATCCTATTATCTTTTTCATTGTTCTTCTGTTCATTTACGGGTGTATTGTTCAATTTCGGGTTCAACCTCTGTATTGTCCATACTTTCCCATTCAATCGGTTTGAATTTCTCTTGTAACCATTGGAATACCACAAACAATACGGGTACGATAAAGATCTGGAAGATCATACCAATCAACATACCACCAATAGCCGAAGCTCCCAAAGTACGGTTACCATGAGCACCAACTCCCATAGCCAACATCAACGGAATCAAACCTACAATCATGGCCAATGAGGTCATTAAGATCGGTCGCAAACGGGCTGCCGCACCCAAAACCGCAGCCCAGGAAATACTCATTCCCTGCTTACGGCGATCCAAAGCAAACTCTACAATCAGAATGGCATTCTTCGCCAACAATCCCATCAACATGATCAATGCAATCTGCATATAAATATCATTTGACATGGTTCCTAAAATCATCTTCAAAGCCGGAATATTTCCCAATGCTGCAAATCCGTTTACAAACAGGAAGCTACCCAACAGACCGAACGGTACTGAAAGCAATACGGACAACGGCAGAATGTAACTTTCATACTGTGCACTCAGCAACAAATAAACGAATACAAAACACAGAATGAAGATGATACCTGTGGAACTGCCACTGGTAGATGCCTCTTCACGAGCCATACCTCCCAACTCATAACCGTAACCGGTAGGCAAATTCTCTTTAGCAACTTCCGCAATAGCCTGCAAAGCCTGTCCGGAAGTATAGCCACTGGCAGGAGCCACCATCACTTTGATAGACGTATAAAGGTTGAAACGGCCGATAACATCCGGTCCATATACTTTCTTGACAGAAACGAACTGGGAAATAGGAGCCATCTCATTCCCATTACGAATCTTGATGCTGTTCAAGGATTCCAGATTCTTGGTCGCTTCGGGTTCCGCCTGAATCATAACACGATACATCTTACCGAAACGGTTGAAGTTAGAAGAATACAAACCACCGAAATATCCCTGCATGGTAGTCAGAATATCACTAGGACTGATTCCTGCCTTCTTACAAGCAGCAGCATCAATATCCAACATATATTGGGGGAAACTCGGATTGAAGGTAGTCTGGGCCGAATTAATTTCAGGGCGTGCCTTCAACGCATCCATATAGTCCAAAACTACATCATAAAAATGATTCAAGTCTCCACCGGTCTTATCCTGCATATTCAACTCGATATCACTGGATGCCGAATAACCCGGAATCATAGGAGGAGCAAAGAACAATACCTGCGCATCCTTGATGATCTTCTGCGCACGCATAAACAACGTACCTACCACAATATCCGAATTCTGCATCATGGAGCGTTCTTCCCAATCTTTCAGCTTAATAATGATAGAACCGTAAGAAGGTCCCTGACCACCAATAAAGCCGAAACCGGAAATCACCGTACGGGAATCTACAGCCGGTTCGGCAGCCACCAAGCTGTCTACACGGTTTAAGATTTCCATTGCACGTTCCTGTGAAGTACCGGGAGGCAGTGTCACCGCACCCATAATGGTACCGGTATCTTCATTGGGAACCATACCCGTCGGAGTAACCTTCATAAAGAATACCAACAAAATGATAGAAGCGGCAACCAGCCCGAATGACAACCATTTCTTATGGATAAAGAATACTACATGCTTCTTGTACTTCTTCAATATAGAATCATAAGCCGCATTAAAGGCTGTATGGAAACGTTCTACACGGGTCATCTTCTTTGCTCCATGTCCCTCATCATGCGGTTTCAAGAAAATTGCGCACAGTGCCGGTGACAAAGTCAATGCATTCAAAGCTGAAAAACCGATAGAGATCGCCATGGTGATACCAAACTGACGGTAGAATGTACCGGCAGTACCTCCCATGAAACTTACCGGAATAAACACAGACATCATGACTAACGTAATAGAAACGATAGCTCCACCCAGTTCACTCATGGCATCAATAGAAGCCTCACGGGAAGACTTGTATCCCTGATCCAACTTGGCATGAACCCCCTCGACGACGACAATGGCATCATCGACCACAATCGCAATGGCAAGCACCATCGCCGAAAGAGTCAGCAGGTTCACACTGAAGCCAATCAGTTTCAGTACAAAGAAAGTAGCCACCAACGCCACCGGAATGGCAATAGCCGGAATCAGCGTTGAACGCATATCCTGCAAGAAGATATATACCACAATAAACACCAAGATAAATGCCTCTATCAACGTCTTGATTACTTCATGGATAGAAGCGAACAAGAAGTCATTGGCATTTTGGGCGATATTGATATTCAAACCTGTCGGCAGTGATTCCTGTGCCTTTGCAAGCACTTTCTCCAAATCGGAAATAGTTTCGGTAGCATTAGAACCTGCCATCTGATAGACGATACAAGATACAGCCTTGTGACCATTTACCATATTATTGAATGTATAAGCCAGACGACCTAATTCTATATCGGCCACATCTCCCAAACGAAGTACATTACCATCCGGCAAGGCCTTGATAACAATATCTTCAAATTCAGTCGTTTGCTGCAAACGTCCTTTATAACGGATCGTGTATTGGAAAGTCTGATTACCACGTTCACCGAACTGTCCCGGAGCCGCCTCAATATTCTGTTCGGCCAATGCTGCCGAAACATCAGTAGGAACCAGTTTGTACTGCGCCATCACATCCGGTTTCAACCAGATACGCATAGAATAATCCTGTCCCAACACATTAGCATCACCTACCCCCTTTACACGCTTGATTTCAGGAATCAAGTTAATATTAGCATAGTTTTCAATGAACTCAATATTATACGAGTCGGTTTCATCATACAATGAAAAGACCATCAACATGGAGTTCTGGCGTTTCTGAGTAGTCACACCCACCTTGGTTACTTCAGCAGGCAGCAATCCTTGTGCCATAGAAACACGGTTCTGCACATTAACAGCCGCCATATCCGGATCTGTTCCCTGATTAAAGTAAACGTTAATATCGGCAGCACCGTTATTGGATGCTGATGACTGGATATACATCATGTTCTCCACACCGTTTATCTGGTCTTCCAACGGCGCGATGACCGAATTCAATACAGCTGTGGAGTTCGCACCGGTATAGGTGGCACGTACCTGCACCGTAGGAGGTGCAATATCCGGATATTGCGTAACCGGCAATGTAGCAAGTCCGATGATACCCAGAATAACTATCAAGACGGAGATTACCGTTGATAGCACCGGACGGTTAATAAATCTATCTAGTTTCATTCTCTATATACCTTATTTATATAAACGAAGTTAATCTGTTTATTTTATACTGATTATTTAAAGGCCGTGGCAATATTCCCTTCCTTCTGGTCTTTCAGGTGTTGTTGATATTTCGCCTCTTTCTGTTCCGGAGTAATCGGAGTAATTGTCTGTCCGTCCTTCAACGTCTGTACACCTTCAACTACAATTTTATCGCCGGGCTTCAAACCACTGGTAACAATATAATTCTTACCGTCACTCAAATTCGACACTTTGATCTCAGTATGCTTCAATGTATTATCCGACTGAAGCACATAAACAAACTTTTTATCCTGAATTTCCTGTGTAGCCGACTGAGGAATCAAAATAATATCCTCCATAGTATAAGGGAAAATTACATTAGCCATACCACCACTACGCAATACAAGCTGTTTGTTCGGGAAAACGGCACGCATACTTACCGAACCGGTAGTCTGGTCAATAACACCACTTACAGCGTCAATCTTACCTTCTTCAGTATACATTGTACCGTCAGCCAATTCCAATTTTACAGCCGGCATCTTCTCCAGTTGTTCTTTCAGTGTGCCACCGGCTCTTGTCAAACCCAACAACTGCTTTTCAGTCATAGAGAAATACACATACATTTCACCGATTTCACTCACGGTAGTCAACGGTTGTGTTACCGAAGGACTCACCAAACTACCAATACGATACGGGAATGTACCCACCACTCCATCTGAAGGGCTGATCACTGTGCAGAAGCCCAAATTCTGACGAGCGCTGGTCAACTGAGCCTCAGCCTGTGCCAAACTGGCTTTTGCAGAAAGCAATTGGTCTACTGCGCTTTGATACTCAAAATCGCTGATAATTTTCTTATCATACAAATTTTTCTTCTGTTGTTCGTTCAAAGATAGCGTATTGACATTCGATTTTGCCATCTCTACAGCAGCTTTTGCCTGACGTTCGGCAGCCGCATACTGTGTAGGATCGATCTGAAAGAGCGCCTGGCCTTTCTTTACCGTTGCACCTTCGTCCACACAAAGCTTTACGATAAAGCCGGAAACCTGAGGACGCACCTCAATATCCTGAACACCTTTGATAGTTGCGGGATAAGAAGTAGACTGCTGGCTGGCTGTAGACTGTACAGCCACGACGGTAAATTCGTCATCACCCAACTTCATACCGCTCTGACCGCCTCCACAACTGCTTAAAACGGTCATTGCCGCCGTAAATATCGCGAGGCGGCTCCATGAAATACATTTCATACTATCTACTGTCATTTTCATAACTAATATTATTGAACTTTACTTATTTGTCGAATTAACAGATGTTTATAGAAAACTTTTTAAACCCAATTAGTTTTTACTGCCGCAAAATTAGTCATTTTTCCGGCATTTGTTCGCTTAGCCCATTAGCTTTAACTATAAATAACGTGCGCATATAGAAGGATATTAATTATGTAAAATATATTCCATATATATTCAATCTGTTTCCAGATCTAAACAAGCAAACCATATTACAACTCATACATGATACGGACATGAATGAAACTATTTTTTCGCTATCTTTGTCCAGCAAAATACGAAAGAATGAAATCTGATTTTCACATTGGTCAAAATCAACACTTAAAAAATCATCAATTCGACATCATTTTACAGTATTTAGGCTTCAAATTATAATTTTATTTATATTTTTGCCACCAATTTAAAACGATATCTAATTATAAGGAAAAAGATTATGGTCAAGATTACCAAAGAAGCTGCTTTGCTATACCACTCGCAAGGCAAGCCCGGAAAAATTGAAGTTGTACCGACAAAACCGTACAGCACACAAACAGACCTGTCACTGGCTTACTCTCCCGGAGTAGCTGAGCCTTGTCTGGAAATAGAGAAAGACCCGCAAACTGCATACGACTATACTGCGAAAGGCAACTTAGTAGCCGTTATTTCCAATGGTACAGCCGTTCTAGGACTAGGCGACATAGGTGCATTGAGCGGAAAACCTGTCATGGAAGGTAAAGGATTACTTTTCAAAATCTATGCAGGTATTGATGTTTTTGACATTGAAGTGAATGAGAAAGACCCCGAAAAATTTATTCAGGCAGTAAAAGCCATCGCTCCCACTTTCGGAGGTATCAACCTGGAAGACATCAAGGCTCCCGAATGTTTCGAGATAGAAAACCGGCTGAAAGCAGAACTGGATATCCCAGTAATGCATGACGACCAACACGGTACAGCCATCATTTCATCCGCCGGCTTATTAAATGCATTGGAAGTTGCCGGAAAGAAAATTGAAAATGTAAGAATCGTAGTAAACGGTGCCGGAGCCTCCGCCACTTCCTGTACAAAACTGTATGTAGCATTAGGAGCACGGAAAGAAAACATTTTAATGCTAGACAGCAAAGGCGTGATAACCAGTGACCGTCCTAACTTGACAGAAAGTAAGAAATTTTTTGCTACTGACCGTCGCGATGTACATACACTGGAAGAAGCCATTAAAGGTGCAGACGTATTTTTAGGACTATCAA
>ENA-OYEE01000579-OYEE01000579.1-human-gut-metagenome-genome-assembly--contig:-NODE-579-length-12783-cov-5.456395_pt1 | contig 12783 bp, 9 predicted proteins | sample MGYA00243556_ERZ652917 | MGnify/ENA primary metagenome ERZ652917 (study PRJEB26926, sample SAMN06164646) | human gut metagenome | biome: ENVO:00009003; feature: ENVO:2100002; material: ENVO:00002003... | reverse complement strand
TTCTGCCTGTCTCGTGGGCTCGGAGATGTGTATAAGAGACAGCGTCCAAGGCTGTGTACATTCCTCCGTTATCTAATTGCAGATCCCGGAGTATCGTGATGAAATCATCCTGCGAGTGCAAGATACAGGAAGGGCGTTCACGTAATTTGCGGTTGAAATAAGCGAACAATTCGTCGGTTGTCGGTACCTCCGGTTGGATAACCGTTATCTTCGGGAGTTGAACCGGCATATTCGGGCGGATATACGTCTCCACGGAATAATCGAATGCCTCGGTATAACCCTGTTCCCGGTAATAGTCGAATAGCCAAGGATCGGCAGGGATCAAGGCGGAGATAGCGACCTCACGCCGTTCCATTTCCTCGAATGTCTCTTGCAAGAGTTGTCGCATAAGCCCTTGCCCTCTTTCTTCCGGAGTCGTGCATGCCCCAGAGATATAGCCTACCGAGATCTCGGTACCCAAATAAGTCATCGTATAAGGAACTATCTGCAAAGCAGATACTATTTTACCGTCCTTCTCGATGGTTATTGCGTTATCGTCCTTGTAAACACGATCAAAATAAAGGCTGATAAATGCCTCGGAATCCCCGAAGCAGGTACGCCATAAGTTTACGATTTGTTGTTTCTTGTCCATAATTTATTTAGTTTGCGTAAGTTGCTTTTTTATTGCGGCACTCTTCTCTAATAGTATGGTAGGCTGATAAGAAAGCTTCGCTTGGCGCAACCCCGGTATGCCGAGATCCTCCTCCCGGTTCACGTAAGTATACTGTTCCGGAAGGTGAGAAGCGAACTCTTGGTTAATCACCGTATAGGCACCGTCGAAATTCACGTCCGCTTTCTCCACGTGAACCCCGAATGTATTATGGTTGATAGGGGCCCCGAAAGAGAAAGCGATAATCTCGTTATCAACCCGGAGAGCGCCACCGATCAGGCCTAGGCTGTCAAAATAATGCAAGGCATAGGTAAGGGAACGACGTTCGTCATTGAGCTCTTCCTCGTCATTATTCCCATTGTTCGCCTTATACCATTTACATTCCAGTTTCAGGCATTGCGGTACGATATCCGGCGTGATAGGGACATACTCGTACGAATATTGTTTCTTGAAATTATTGATATGATTACGTTTGGATTGGTATTTCTTACCCCGTAAGGTCGCTAAATCCTCCCGTAAATAAATGTAATCGAAATAATCCCGTTCTGGGATATAAAAAAAGCTTCCGGGAAGTGCGCCTTCCAGTTGCTCCTTGGCGTCGGGGGTGATACCCAGCATACAGAGCGGATGTCCATATTTTAAGGAATCCTCTTCCAGCAAGCGAACGGCACCCGTTAGATCTCCACTCCCGACAGGCATCATATAGGCGAAACGGCTCTTGTCCTCGATCATGAAACGGATTAATAAATAGCCATCCACGATAGCGAATTCGCTGTCATATAAGAAACGCCAACTGCACATGTTCGCGAATGAGAAATCACAATTGCGATAATCGCTGGGAAATGTAAATGAGGTTATGATCTCTTTGTCTTCTAACCTAATCGGTTTAAACGGTATATCCATAAATTTTCTTGTACTGTTTTACAAACTGCAAATATAAAACTAAAATGCGTGTGCGAATGTTTAGAATGGGAATAATAAAGGTAATATAAATACCATAACGATTCCCATCACGATTTGTAAAGGCAATCCCACCTTTACATAGTCCATAAATGTATATTTTCCGGCGGACATAACGAGTGCGTTGGGTGGCGTAGAGAAGGGGGAGGCGAAGCACATGCTGGCACCTACCGTCACCGCCAGCAGGAACGGATAAGGGCTAACGTTGATGGCTATGGCGGATTGAAGGGCAATAGGGGCTACCAGTACCGCCGTGGCGGTGTTGCTGATAAACATGGTCAGTAGCGAGGTGGTGAAATAAATACCGGCCATCAAGACGAGCGGTCCGTAATCGCCTAGTCCGCTCACCAATTTCTCCGAGATAAGATTGGAGGCGCCTGTCTTCTCTAAGGCTAGCGACATGGGTAACATGGCGGCGATCAAGACTACGCTTTCCCAATTAATCGTTTTATAAGCCTCTTCCACGTTACGGAAACATCCGGTTAATACCATCAATATTCCCGCTATGATTACCGCCGCTACCGGAGGAATCGGGATGAAGTCGAATACCATGGCGGCAATCATTAAGACCATGATCAAGGCGGCGACAGGGGCTTTATAATCCAGAGTGACTTTAGAGGCCTCTTCCAAGGGCTGGCCCAATACCACCCATTGCGATTGCTTCTGGCTCATGCGAGCGATACTGTCCCATGTGCCTTGTATTAGAAGGATATCGCCGGCATGCATCTTTATATCTTTTATATCATTCAGTATATATTCCCCTTTCCGTTGGATGCCTAAGATATTCACGGAATATTTATCCCTGAAACCAGAGTCCTTTACCGCCTTATTTATCAATTTCGAGTCGGGCATTAATAAGACCTCGGCGATACCGATCTCCCGAACGCTCAGCTTTTCAACCTCCGCCCCTTCAACATATTCGGATACGTGGGTATCCGTAAGCTCCAGATTCTGTTCTTTGGCGAATTGGTTTACTTTCTCGAACGGGCCGAACACATAGAGGATATCGTTCTCCTGTAATTCCGTATGTGGGCCGGCTAAGGACTGGTCTACGGTTTTAAGGAAACGTCCTTGGGAGGACGACTGCCGGCGTATTTCCAGAATGGAGAGATTATAAGCCTGCGTAATATTTAATTCTTGCAATTTTTTCCCTCCGATCCGGGAACCGGGCCTGATCTGTATCCGATATAGATTATCCGATAATTGGTATTTCTTGGCTAACTCTTTTGGGGAGCGCCCGGTTGTAGTCTTCGTGTCTTTGCCATCCTCCTTTTTTACCAAGAAGAATTTGCTTAGGGGAATCAAGACGACCAAGCCGATAAGCACACAAATAACCCCGATAGGCGTAAACGAGAAAAACGATAGATCCGTGAATCCGGCGTTGGATAGCACCTCATCTACCACGAGGTTCGGAGGCGTACCGATCAGCGTGGCCATTCCGCCCATGCTACTAGCGAAAGCCAAGGGCATCAAGAACCTCCCGGGACTGATATTGGCGCTTGCCGCCATGCTCACTACGATCGGAAGCATGAGGGCCACGGTACCCGTATTACTGACGAACGCCCCGATAAAAGCGGTGACCACCATGATCAATATGAATAATTTCAATTCGCTTTTTCCCGCTAGACGGAGTATCTTGCTGCTGATCATCTTGGCCAATCCCGTTTTAAAGATAGCTCCTCCTACGACAAACAACCCGACCATCATGATGACGATAGGATTGGAGAAGCCGGAAAGCGCTTCTTCGGGTGTAAGTATGTTGAATACGATTAATAAGACGAGGGCGCATAGAGCGACAAGATCGGAACGTAATTTTCCATTAACAAAGAAAACGGCTGATAGGGCCAGTATTATAAGTGTTGTGATCATAGGGTATAAATATTATAGGTAAAGAACAAAAAATAGGGGGTATTTGTTCGTTGTTTTCTTGTTTCGGGAAAAATGGCTAAACTTATAGGTTGAACAGCCATTTTGTAAAATAGGGGCTGGAGCTATTTTTGCAATATGAAATTCGCAACAATTAGGTTAAAACGAATGTTATTTTAATGTCTAACGAAAAGAAGATAGATCAGAGATGAAAAAGTACGATGCGATTATTATTGGTTTTGGGAAAGGTGGAAAAACCTTGGCGGCGGATTTGGCCAACCATGGATGGAATGTAGCTGTGGTGGAGCGTTCGACGGGTATGTACGGAGGTACTTGTATCAATATCGGCTGTATACCGACGAAAGCGCTTGTACATTACGCTCAAGTGACAGGGTATCGCAGACCTTCTACCTTCGAGCGATATGAGGAGGAGTTTAAACAGGCGATCCTCGCCAAGGAGAAACTGACCTCTTTGCTTCGTGAGAAGAATTTCAAGAATCTGGATGATCGGGAGACCGTAACGGTCTATACCGGAGAGGCTTCTTTTCGTTCCCCTTATGAGATTGTCGTGAAAACGGATACGGACTCTTTCTTGCTGGAAGGCGAGAAGATATTCATCAATACCGGAGCCACGACGATTATTCCTACGATAAGCGGTATCGAGGATAATCCTTACGTATATACAAGTACTTCCATTATGGAACTGGAGAAACTGCCACGGCATCTGGTTATTGTCGGAGGCGGATATATCGGGCTGGAATTCGCTTCCATGTTCGCCGGTTTTGGGTCGAAGGTAACGATCTTGGAGGCAGGGGAGGTGTTCATCCCTCGTGAGGACCGGGACATCGCCGATTCGGTGAAGTCCACGCTAGAGAAAAAAGGGATCACCATTCATTTGAACACGGTTGTGCAGACGATTGAGCAGGATGTTGAGCGGGCTGCGGTGATCTGCCGTAACGCTATCTCGGGAGATACCTTGCGACTGGAAGCCGAGGCGGTGCTTTTGGCTACCGGCCGTAAACCGAATACGGAAAGCCTAAATCTGCAGGCCGCCGGAATACAGACGACTAATCGTGGCGCTATCGAGGTGGATAGTAAGTTGCGTACCAATATCCCTAATATCTGGGCGATCGGGGATGTACATGGAGGATTACAATTCACCTATCTGTCTTTGGATGATTACCGTATTATCCGGGAAGAGCTGTTTGGCAATGGTTTCCGGAGCTTGGACGATCGGGAAGCAGTGGCTTATTCCGTATTCATCGATCCTCCGTTGGCCCATGTCGGGTTGAACGAGACGCAAGCCCGTAAGATGGAGAAAAATATAAAGGTGGCCAGCCTGCCTGCCGCCGCTATGCCTCGTACCCGTACCATCGAGCAGACGGATGGCTTGCTGAAAGCCGTGGTAGATGCGGATACCGGGAAGATCCTAGGATGTACCTTATTCTGCGCCGAGTCCAGCGAAGTCATAAATACGGTTAGCTTGGCGATGCGTCTCGGGCAAGATTACACATTCCTTCGGGATTCGATATTCACCCATCCGTCGATGAGTGAGGCTTTAAATGATCTATTTGGATTAATAAAATAAAAACATAAATATGAAAACATCAAATATTGGATTAATCGGCTTGGCCGTGATGGGCGAGAACCTTGCGTTGAATATGGAAAGTAAGGGGTTCGCTGTATCCGTTTATAATCGTACAGCGCCGGGAGAGGAAGGCGTGGTAGACCGCTTCATGAGCGGTCGTGGAAAAGGAAAGAATTTTATAGGAACCCATACGATACAGGAATTTGTTGAGTCTATCGAGCGTCCTCGCAAGATTATGCTGATGGTAAAAGCGGGTGCCCCGGTGGATGAGCTGATGGCTCAATTGATTCCTTACTTATCACCCGGTGACGTGATTATTGATGGTGGTAACTCGGATTTCCATGATACGGAACGCCGGGTGAAGGAGATGGAGGCGCATGGGATGTACTTCGTAGGTACCGGAATCTCCGGAGGCGAGATCGGTGCCTTGTACGGACCTTCCGTGATGCCGGGTGGTTCGCCTGCCGCTTGGCCTTTGGTGAAGGATGTCTTGCAAAGCATCGCCGCTAAGCTGGACGACGGGACGCCTTGTTGCCAATGGATTGGTCCGGGTGGAGCCGGCCATTTCGTGAAAATGGTACACAATGGTATCGAGTATGGAGATATGCAGTTGATTTCCGAGGCGTATTCCTTATTGAAGAATCGTCTGGATCTGGACAATGAGGCCTTGGCCCGTATCTTTGAGGATTGGAACACGGGAGAGCTGGATAGCTACCTGATCGGTATTACGGCCGATATTCTCCGCTTCAAGGACGAGGCGGGGGAGGGCTACCTGCTAGATAAGATATTGGATGCCGCCGGCCAGAAGGGTACCGGTAAATGGAGCGCTATCGCCGCTATGGACGAGAATGATCCGCTGACATTGATTACCGAGGCTGTTTATGCCCGTATGCTTTCTTCCATGCAGGAAGAACGGAAAAAAGCGTCCTCGCTTTATCCGAAGAGTGGCGTGCTGGGGCAGACTTTGATCTCGGAGAAAGAGATCAAGCAGGCTTTGTATGCCGCTAAGTTGGTTTCCTACGCACAGGGATTCTCTTTGTTGTACCAAGCCTCCAAGCGATATGATTGGCAGTTGGATTATGGTACGATCGCCAAGATCTGGCGGAAGGGATGTATCATACGCTCTGTCTTTTTGGAGAAAATTACGCAGGCTTATGAGAAGAACCGGAATCTGGAGAACCTCTTATTCGATGAGTTCTTTATTCAAAAGATCGAGTCTTCCTTGTTGGCTTGGCGGCAAGTGGTAGCCGAGGGTGCCTTGCATGGAGTGGCTTTGCCGGCGATGAGCTCGGGGTTGAGCTATTTCGATGGATTGTCTACCCCGCATTCTGCCGCTAACTTGATTCAGGCCCAGCGGGATTATTTCGGGGCTCATACTTATGAGCGGGTCGATTGGGAGCGTGGTAAGTTTTTCCATACCAACTGGACGGGTGAGGGAGGAAAGACGGTTTCTGGAACTTATAACGTATAAAGACATGAAGAAAGCAGATAATCAATTATTAGTTATATTCGGGGCGTCGGGCGATCTTACCAGTCGCAAGTTGCTTCCCTCTTTGTTTGAGTTATATGTTCGTGGCTTGCTACCCGACCGCTTCTGCATCTTGGGAGCCGCCCGTACCGCTTATGGTGATGAGGAGTTCCGTGCGGAGCAACATACGCATATCTTGGAGGCACAGAAGGGAAAGACCTACGACGAGGGCTTGATCGATGACTTCTTGGAGAATGTCTATTACCTCGCCTTCGATTCCACGAACGCCGATGAATACTACAAATTGCGTGAGCGTATCGAATTCTTGCAAGAGAAACACGACTTGCCGGATAAGATCATCTATTACTTGGCTACCCCGCCGGTGATGTACGAGATCGTCCCGCAATGTTTGCTGGAGAGCGGTTTGAACAAGACCGAGTCTCCAGATGGTTTCAGGCGGATCATCGTAGAGAAGCCGTTCGGTACCAGCTTGGAGTCTGCCCGCCAGTTGAACGATCATTTACGACATATCTTCCATGAGGAGGAGATTTATCGTATCGACCATTATCTGGGGAAAGAGACCGTGCAGAATATCTTGGTATTGCGTTTCTCGAACGGTATTTTCGAGCCATTGTGGAACCATAATTATATCGATTCCATCGAGATCAGCGCTACTGAGACCTTGGGGGTGGAGAATCGAGGGAAATATTATGATGGAGCCGGGGCGATGCGGGATATGATCCAGAATCACTTAATGCAATTGATGTCGTTTATCGCCATGGAATCTCCCTCTATATTCGAGCCGGAACCGATTCGTGACGAGATCGTGAAAGTATTCCGCTCCATACGCCCGTATACGGTGTTGGATATGGATAAGATGGTTGTCCGTGGACAATATATCGGTTATCGGGAAGAGAAGAACGTAGCTCCCGACTCGAATACCGAGACGTATGTGGCGATGAAATTCTTTATCGATAACTGGCGCTGGAGCGGTGTGCCCTTCTATTTCTATACGGGAAAGAAGTTGCCGGAGAAGTCATCGGAGGTAGTGATCCACTTCAAGTCTACGCCCCATCAACTGTTTGTCGGTCAATGTTCGGGAGGCTCCTGCAATAAATTGACCATCCGTATCCAACCGAACGAGAGTATATCCTTGAAGTTCGGGCTGAAAATGCCGGGAGCCGGTTTCGAGGTGAAGCAAGTCAGCATGGACTTCCGCTACGATTCCCTCTCGAAGAGCTATCTTCCTGACGCTTACGAGCGTCTGTTGCTGGATGCCATGCTGGGCGATTCTACCTTGTATGCTCGTAGCGACGCTTTGGAGGCTAGTTGGAAATTTATCGATCCGATCTTGCTCCATTGGAAAGAGGAGGGTTCGAAGAACTTATTCTTCTATGAGCCGGGCGAGGACGGACCGGAGGAAACTGTTATTTTAGGTGCGGAAAAGAAAGTCTGCGCCTGCCAAAGAAGATAATTTTATGGAAATAAAGAGATATAATGAGATGAAAGAGGCGCTTCGGTCGATGACGGAGGACATGATGGCGATGATTCGCCGGAAAGACTTCGCTCCGTTTAACCTAGCGCTCTCGGGAGGGGAGACGGCGAAGCATATGTTTTCCCTCTGGGTAGATGAGTATAAGGATAAGATTGACTGGAATAACATCCGTTTTTTCTGGGTGGACGAGCGTTGCGTTCCACCAACGAGTCCGGATAGTAATTACGGTCATGCGAATCATTTGCTTTTTAAGCCTTTGTGTATCCCGGCGGATCATATCCACCGGATCAAGGGCGAGAACGAGCCGGGTACCGAGGCGATGCGTTATTCATGGGTCGTAAAGGAATTCTTGCCGTTGTTCAATCAAATGCCTACGTTCGATTGCATCATCCTCGGCGTAGGTGAGGATTCACATACGGCATCTATTTTCCCTACCACCATGGAGCTATTGTCGGATAGCCGTAACTATGCGGTATCCCAGCAACCTTCTACCGGCCAATACCGGATCACCATGACGGGACCGCTTATCTTGAACGGCGCCCCCTTATTGGTCCCGATACTGGGCACGAACAAGGAACCCGTAATCCAGAGGCTTTCCAAGGGCTATTCTCCTTCAAACGACACGCCTGCCGCTTATATCTTATCGCATGCCGTACAAGCTACGATTTATGGGCTGAACCCATGATTTTGCTACATGCCGAGCCCTTCCCAAAAACATGTACATATACTCCTCTCCTTAGAGAAGATATACTGCAAGTACCCTAGGAGATATACTTCACCGTCCAAATAAGTACTACTTCTCGTGATATCCTATTAGTATATACAAGACTGTTGCCCACATTTAAAGTGAATGTATTTGTTGGATTCATGTTTTTTTGCGAAGTTTGTTGCTTGAAAAGTAAGCTTTGAGACATGAATATGAGAAATATTGTACTGTGTATATTATATTTGTTTTTGGTGCCGATGGGAGGGTTTGCTCAATCTGAGGTCGTTGTCTTGTATCCCGATATTGAAAATAAGGATTTGGATGAAGCTGTATACCAAAAAATCTTTTTGGCCGGCACGATCGATATGGGGAAAAGCGTGGATTGGCAGAAGGCTACCTGCGACTGGTTCCGGGCGCTTCCGGAGGGACGCTATCTCTTGTTCAATCCTCGTAGGGATAAAGGGTTGAGCGGGGAAATGTCCGATTTTGAGCATCAAGTGAATTGGGAGCTGGAGCATCTGGAGAAAGCCGATCTGATTATCATGAACATTCTGGCGAGCAGCAAATCACCGATAACTTTATTGGAGATGGGGCTGTTTATGCGCTCCGGAAAGTTGCGGGTGATTTGCGAGCCCGGCTTTTACCGGTATGATAATGTGCGCTTAACTTGTGCGCGCTATGGCGTCCCATTGTATCAGAATATGGACGATTTTTTGAAAACCATGCGCTAATCTATTATTATTTGTTTAACTTTGTATAGTTTTAGGGACGGTGTGGAATCGATCCTAAGCGAGTATTGTCGAACAAAATGGAAAGAATATGAAAGGTATAGTTTTAGCCGGTGGATCGGGTACCCGCTTGTATCCGATCACTAAAGGAGTTTCCAAGCAACTTCTACCTATTTATGATAAGCCGATGATTTTTTATCCGGTATCCGTGCTCATGCTGGCGGGGATACGGGAGATTCTTATTATATCGACCCCGCAGGATTTGCCGGGCTTTCGTCGTTTACTGGGCGATGGCTCCGATTATGGCGTTCGTTTTGAATATGCCGAGCAGCCTTCGCCGGACGGATTGGCGCAAGCTTTCATCATTGGAGAGCGCTTTATCGGCGATGACTCCGTTTGCTTGGTACTTGGCGATAATATCTTTTACGGACAGAGCTTTACCCGTATGTTAAAAGAGGCCGTTGACAAGGCGGAGAACGAACAAAAAGCGACCGTGTTCGGTTACTATGTAAACGATCCGGAACGCTATGGCGTGGCCGAGTTCGATGTGGATGGGAACGTCCTCAGTATCGAGGAGAAGCCGAAGGAACCGAAGTCGAATTACGCCGTGGTAGGATTGTATTTCTATCCGAACAAGGTGGTGGACGTGGCCAAGAATATCAAGCCTTCCGCCCGTGGAGAGCTGGAGATCACTACCGTGAACCAGTGGTTCTTGAAGGATGGGGAGTTGAAAGTGCAGCTATTGGGACGTGGATTCGCTTGGTTGGATACCGGGACTCACGACTCGTTGTCTGAGGCATCTACTTTCGTGGAGGTGATCGAGAAGAGACAGGGACTGAAGGTGGCTTGTCTGGAGGAGATCGCTTTCAAGCAAGGATGGATTGATGAGAAGCGACTTGAGCAAGTGGCTTTGCCGATGATTAAGAATCAGTACGGTCAGTATTTGATGAGGTTGATTAATAAGTAGAAGTAGTTCAGAATACGAGATATCGATGGAAAAAGACAGTAAAATATTTGTTGCCGGTCACCGGGGCTTGGTAGGCTCCGCCATTCTGAATAATTTGCGTAGCAAAGGGTATACGAACTTCCTGCTTCGTACGCATGCGGAACTGGATCTGACGAATCAAGCCGCTGTGAACGAGTTTTTTGCCGCTGAACGGCCGGACTATGTGTTCTTGTCGGCGGCGCACGTCGGCGGTATCATGGCGAACAGTCTGTACCGTGCTGATTTTATCTACAATAATTTGATGATCCAGAATAATGTCATTCATGCCTCTTGGAAAAACAATGTAAAGAAATTATTATTCTTGGGAAGCACCTGCATCTATCCTCGTGAGGCTCCGCAGCCGATGCCGGAGGATTGCTTGCTGACATCTCCCTTGGAATATTCCAACGAGCCTTATGCGATCGCCAAGATAGCGGGAATCAAGATGTGCGAGAGTTACAACCTGCAATACGGTACGAACTATATCGCCGTGATGCCTACTAACCTCTACGGGCCGAATGATAATTTCAATCTGGAGACCTCGCATGTGTTGCCAGCCATGATCCGTAAGATCTATCTGGCGAAATGCCTGCATATGGGAGATTGGGAGGCCTTGCGTAAGGATATGGACATTCGTCCGGTAGAGGGCGTGTCTGGGAAGGCCTCCGAGCCGGAGATACTCTCCGTATTGGATAAACAGGGTATCCGTCCGGGCGAGGTGGAGCTGTGGGGAACCGGCAAGCCGCTTCGTGAGTTTTTATGGAGCGAGGAGATGGCCGATGCTTCTGTTTATATCATGGAACACGTGGATTTCGAGGATGTCCGCCAGAAGGAGGGCGAGGTCCGGAATACACATATTAATATAGGTACGGGTATCGAGCTTTCGATCCGTGAGGTCGCCGAACTGATCCGGCGAGAGATCGGGTTCGAGGGCGAGTTGAGGTTTAACTCGTCCAAGCCGGACGGTACGCTTCGTAAGCTGACAGATGTAAGCAAGTTGCATGCCTTGGGTTGGCGCCATACGATCGAGATCGAGGAGGGCGTGAAGCGACTCTATGAATGGTACTTGGGAATTGAAAAATGAGAATTGAAAATTGAAAATTAGAGAAATGGGCAAAGTAGCGTTAATAACGGGTATTACGGGACAGGATGGGGCTTATCTTACTGAGTTCTTGATTAAGAAAGGATATACGGTACATGGTATCAAGCGTCGTTCTTCCATGTTCAATACGGATCGTATCGATCATTTGTATCAAGACCCGCATGTGGAAAACCGTAATTTGATTCTGCATTATGGCGATTTAACGGATAGTTTGAATCTTACACGTATCATTGGCGAGGTTCAACCGGACGAGATCTATAATCTGGCCGCCATGAGCCATGTAAAAGTAAGTTTCGACACTCCCGAATATACGGCGAATGCGGATGGTTTGGGCGTATTGCGTATCCTAGAGGCGGTCCGCTTGCTGAACTTGATCCCGAAGACACGTATTTATCAGGCATCTACATCTGAGTTGTATGGCTTGGTGCAAGAGGTGCCGCAGAGGGAGACTACTCCTTTCTATCCGAGAAGCCCTTATGCCGTAGCGAAACTATACGGTTACTGGATTACGGTGAATTACAGGGAGGCCTATCATATGCACGCTTCCAATGGCATCTTGTTTAATCACGAGTCTCCATTAAGGGGAGAGACATTCGTGACCCGTAAGGTAACCCGGGCGGTTTCACGTATCGTTTTGGGTATGCAAAAAAAGGTTTATATGGGTAATCTTTCCTCCAAACGGGATTGGGGACACGCAAAAGATTACGTGCGTGCCATGTACGCTATTTTGCAACAAGATGAACCCTCGGATTATGTCATAGCTACCGGGATTACTACCACGATTCGGGACTTTATCCGTATGGCTTTTGAGGAAATTGGCGTGGGAATCCGCTTTAAAGGAGAAGGGATAGACGAGGTTGCTATCTTAGAGTCGATAGACGAGGAGTTGTTCGTCAAGAAGGTTGGTGATGCCTATCTGGAAAACTTTAAGAAACGTGTGGGTGAGGAGGTTGTAGGAGTAGATCCGCAGTATTTCCGCCCTACGGAAGTAGAGTTGCTGATCGGTGACGCTACGAAGGCACGTACTCGTTTAGGGTGGGAACCGGAGTATTCATTAGCGGCTTTAATTGAGGATATGATGAAGAACGATATAAAACTAATGAAGAAGGAGTCTTATCTGAAAGAGGGGGGCTATAAAATTTTGAACTATTTCGAGTGAGTTCGAAACAATTTGAAGATTTTATTTGTTGTAATTACAAAAAGAGTTAATTTTGTGCCAATTTTAAGATATTAGGT
>ENA-OYEE01000578-OYEE01000578.1-human-gut-metagenome-genome-assembly--contig:-NODE-578-length-12783-cov-5.740022_pt1 | contig 12783 bp, 9 predicted proteins | sample MGYA00243556_ERZ652917 | MGnify/ENA primary metagenome ERZ652917 (study PRJEB26926, sample SAMN06164646) | human gut metagenome | biome: ENVO:00009003; feature: ENVO:2100002; material: ENVO:00002003... | reverse complement strand
ACGAGATTTCTGCCTGTCTCGTGGGCTCGGAGATGTGTATAAGAGACAGATTCACGTCATTGTGATAATGATCTACGGAAAGGCTTGCCTCTATGGGTGAGAAAATGTAGGAGAACCGTACTTGTTGGATGACGTTCCATAAGGGCGCCAAACGGGTACGTTCTCCTATTTTACTTCCTCCGTACCGGATATCGGTTTGGTAACTGGTCTCCCAATGGCGGTTGGGAGTCCAGATCACTTTGGGTTCTAGGCGCATGAGACGATATTGATAGGGAAGCCTTTGTCCCCCGCTGATTTGCTCGGCCTTGCTGATATTGAGGAGCGCCATGAGCGAGGTCTTTAGCCCTAGATCGTAAAAGCCTTTGGATAGCGTGCTTTTGACGGTATATCCGGAACCGTGGTTGGACAGTGGTAAGGAGACTCGTTGTACCTGTCCGTTCTCTATACGTTGCTCGTATATACGATTGTACCACTCCCGATTGTGTGTTAGGTTTACCGTGGCGAAGAATTCCCGTGCCGTATTCTTGTATTCCCCATAAACGGAATAAAGCTGTTGTCTGTAAACCGGGAGGATTCCGCAATTCCAGACGCTATTCCGGTAATCCGTTTGATAAGGCCGGTCGTATAAGTCGGTCATCTCTCCGTATCTTTCCTTATAGGAGGCGTGTACCGTGAAACGCCATGCGTAATTCAGTTTGTAGATAATGGACAGGGACGGATTAACCGAGATGCGGGAGAAACCGACCCCTGTATATCCGGTCCATCTGAGAGGGGCGCTGAGGGATAGGGTCCATTTATAGGTATTCCATTGGTAATCGGGTGAGAGATAAGTTTGCAGGCTTTTCTCGATATTGCTGATCTCCCCGTTTATGCCCACCGTATATCGCTGGGTGAGGGAACCGCTCTTTTTCAGGAATGAGAAGGAATTATCGGTATAAAAGTCGCGTAAGTTCATTGGATAAGGGTAATTATCCAAGCGAAGATCGGCCGCGTTGCTGTGGTAACGGAGCAAAGACTGGACTTCCAACGTGTATTTGTCCAAGCTCCACAGGGTCCGTAAATTATTACGCAAGTCGAGGTTCGGGGTTTTGATGCGTTGGTTCAATGCTGTACGATCGGTGGAAGCCATGTTTCCGGTTATATGGGAAAGGCTGGATTGCCAATCTCCGGTGGCTGAGAACTGGTTCTTGAGATACCTTTCCTGCGAGTTGTTTTCCACTCCGATATTTAGGTTGACTTGATCCGAGCGAATGCGGCTATCGCTTTGCTCCGTTAGATGAATCGTGTCCTCGGATTGGTAATAAGTTGTCTCACTCCCCCTTTCCTGTGTTCGCAGGTCGTGGATATAACTGGCGTTTATACGGAGTTGGGTGTTCTCGTCCAGTTTATATAGGCGATTTGCGGATAGGCTGTGTATATGGTTGAACAGCCAGCGCTCTTTCTTTAGCGGGGCGGAGAATGAGGGCTGTAGCAGAAATTGGGGAACCTTGGGCTCGGATAAACGGAATTCGGGTGATTCGGTAAGCGTATTTTGCTCGCCCGATACATCCTGCCCGGTATTATTCCCTTTATATAGATAAGCGGATTGGCTGCTGCGGCTGATCTGCAAGGCGTCAGCGGCTCCTTTCCATAAGAACGGGGATGCGCCGAGACCGCCTTCGGCATTGATCAGCCAGCGATCCCGGAATTCCGGTCTCAGCTTGAGGTTCAACGCTACGTCTTCGGTCTTGATCTTTCTCTGTAACACACGGATCGGTTGGTGGTTCTCCATCACTTGTATGTTCTGCACGGCGTCGGCTCGCAGGTTCTCGCTGATTTGCTTGTATTTCCCGTTGGTGAGATCCAGTCCCTCCACATAGAAATTACGGATCTCTTTCCCGTTGTAAGAGATCTTCCCCAGATCATCGATATCGATACCTGGAAGTTTCCGTAATACGTCCTTGATGGATTGATCCTTTGGGGAGAGAAAGCGGGTGACATCATAATTGATCGTATCTTGCCGCCCCCAGACACGTCCCGGACGGATTTCCACCTCCTTTAGGCTGAATACCTGCGGCTCCATCTCAAAACGAAGCGTTTGTCCGGCATGTACGGCTTGTTGCTGGGTTTGGTACCCTAAGAGCGAGACGGAGACGAGAAGTGAGTCCGTCCGCTTCGGTTGGGTGAGGGTAAAGGTCCCTTCATTATTACTTAACGTATAGTTGATAGGAAAGGAGACGTTGCCTTTGGTTAATTGCACGGTGGCCGCTTCTACCGGCAGTTGGCTTTCTCTGTCGATCACGATCCCTCGGATGACGGATTGGGCGGCCAATCCTGCCGGGCAGAGCAGCGTAAGTAAACAAAAAGTGTGTTGTATATGCAGTATGATCCGTTTCATCTTTCTTCCCTTTCTATAGGGTTATACGGCATGTTCTTGGGTTGGTAAGGTTTTCCGTTATCGTCGGTGACGGTCACTTTCACCTGTGGCGAGGTCAAGGCGATGTATCCGATAGGATCGGCGGCATATCGTTCGTAAGCCTTTTGCAGGTTCTTGCGGCTGATCGGCTCGAAATCGTTTCCCCCGAAAAGGATCGGGTTCTTACCTCGGCTCAGTTCGATACCCGTGCAGATGAAAGTGTAATGTCCTTGGCTGTCTTGGGCTTTTAGGATCAGGCCCGGTAATCCGCATAATTTCCAGGGACCCTCGCTTTTCGGTATCTCCGGCGTGTACCAAGCCTCATAATGCCTACCCTTGAAATGACAGGTCGCTTTCAGGCAAGGATAGGACAGGATGGTCATCGTATCGGGCAGTAAGGTCCATTCCGGGCGTTCCTCCTTTTCTTCGCAGCGGAAGCGACTGGCGGCAAGGGCATCCAAGGTCGTGGTCTTTCCCGCCGGATAGTTCTTGTAGACCTGTGCATTGGTCTTGGATGAATATTGTTGCAGGTGTTCATTGATGACTTCTTGTGAGGCTCCGGCGGCTTTGTCGGCCTCTAGTACGGAATCGGTGAGGAATTTGGCGTAACTATAGTAAACGGAGCATTTATCCCCGACCTTCAGCATGAGGGTCTCTTCCTCTTTTTTGTTGGGTTGGAGCGTGTCCGGCATGGACGTGGTTTGGTATTGTACCGTGAAACGTGTCTCGTCGATGGGTTTGGCTCTTAGTACGTCGTTTAGGTTGAAGATGTTGATTGTCACTTGGGCGTTCGTCTCGTGTCCCGCCCCTGACAGACCTACGCAAAGCAGGCCGATTGTCGCTATGATTCGTTTCATGATCTGTTGGTTTTAGAAGTTATTTGTCGCGAATGTAGGGAAGGGGCGTTCGCTGTAAGGAAGATTTTTATTACTGAAATATTACTCCGCTTATAAAAATGGCTACATGTACGTTGTAATCATGGAGTAGCTATCTATCTTTGCCGGAAAGGAATAAGATATGGGAAAGAGGATTCGATGGATATGGGTAATCTCGTTGGCGGCGGCTTTGGCGGCGATCGGGGTACAAGGCTATTGGCTGTTCAATCAGTTCCGGTACGAGATGTGTACTTATGCGGATGAGATCGCCCGTGAGGTATTTCATGCCGGGCAGGAGGAATTTCGTATACGGAAGGAAGAGGCGGAGATGACGAAAGGTACTTATATTATAGAACGCCAGTCGAAATACCAGTCTGGTGATAGCGTGTTAAACGGGTTGAAAAACTCGTTCGGTTTCCAGCTTTATCCCAAGGATACGACAAAGATCCATAGTTTTCGGCTTCATCTGGACCCGAATATGCCGGAAGATAGCTTATTGGTTGGGGTAGATCGTTCGGTCGTGGAGTTCTTCGTGCCTTTCTCCGCGGAGCGTTTGGACTCCATCTTGTCTGTCGGTCTGCCCGGTCTGGATTATCGGGTACGTCCGTTCGTAGCGGGCGATACCTTGTCCGGACAGTCATCGGCCTTATGGTTACCATTATCGAAAAACCTGTTTTCAACCTCTATCTCGATATGCTATGTGTTCGCCCCGATCGAGCGAAAGGCGGTGTGGGTGGATGTGGATCTTCCCATGAATCCGTTATTGGGCCGGATGGGATGGCAGCTTTTCCTAAGTATTTTCCTTATCTTGTTATTGCTGGCTTGTTTGGGTTTCCAGATCCGTACGATCTGGGAGCAAATGCGCTTGAACGAGTTGCGTGAGGGATTCGTGCATACGATGATCCATGAGCTGAGGCGACCGGTACAAACCTTGAAGGTATTCGTCTCTTTCTTGAATGACCGGGAGATGCGGATGGATGCGGCCACGACGGAACGGGTCCTTCAAGACTCCATGTTCGAGTTGGATAATCTTTCCGCCTATCTGGGAAAATTGAAAGATATGGTCTGTGCGGACGAGCGGGAGACGCTTCTGAGACCTTCCGCTTTTAATCTCCGTGAGTTGGTGGAGAAGGTGGTACGCCTAACCAATATCCCCGCCGGGAAAAAAGTCTCTTTCTCGACGGCCTTTCCCCCGGATATGCCGGATCTGACGGCCGATCCGGTACATGTGGCGAATGTCTTGTCTAACTTGATAGAGAACGCGATCAAATATTCGGGAGAGGAAGTGGATATCGATATCGTAGTGCTTTGGAATCAGCAAGGGGTGGAATTGACCGTTTCGGATAATGGCTTCGGTATCGCTCCGGATGAGCGGCGAAAGGTGTTCGATAAATTTTACCGTTCGTCTCATCTGCCGGATAAGCAAATTCCGGGTATTGGGTTGGGATTGAGCTACGTTCGCCAAATAGTAGAGGCGCATCATGGCTCTGTATCCCTGCGAAGTGAATTAGGTGAAGGCACTCGAATTACTATAAATCTACCGACTACAGCCTTATGAAATCGACATTGAAAATACTTTTCGCTGACGATGACCTTAAGTATTCCCTCGTCTTGAAGCGATTCTTGGAACGGGAGGGGTATGAGGTGACTTATACCGGCAATGGTACCATGGCTTTGGAGCAATTCCCGGTCGTGAAACCGGATCTGGTCTTGCTGGATATCAACATGCCCGGCCTAAACGGTTTCGAGGTAGCGGAAAAGATCCGTGAGCAAGACCGCCATGTCTTGATATTTTTCCTTTCCGACCGTTCCGATAAGAACGACCGTTTGAAAGGTTTTAGCTTGCGCGGAAACGATTACTTGGCGAAACCCTTCTATCCGGAAGAGCTGATCGCCCGTATCAAGGACCGTTTTGAGATCGGTGTCCATGAAAGCGTGCAGGAGGAGAGCTTCCATTTCGGAAACACGACCTTCAACTACACCACGAACGAGATCCGTACGGGTAATAACAAGGTATTGATCACTTCCCGCCAAGCGGATCTTCTGCGAATCCTGGCTACAAACCTGAATCTGGCGGTGGATCGTGACCTTCTGTTGGAAACCGTCTGGGGAACTAGCTCATACGCCAACTCCCTGGCCTTGAATGTGCAGGTCACCTATCTCCGTAAAGCGCTTCATAACGATCCGTCTACCGGCATCGTATCCTTGCCGAAGAAAGGATATATGCTAAGAGGATAGAATTTATCCGGTAGAATTGGGTTTCTGATCTGTAAGCATTATCTTTGTCCCACAAAGTATTCACAGAAAGAAAATGAATCATATATGAACTTCAGCGAACAATGTTTCCGCATTTTTGAGCAAGCTACGGAGGCTTATCATGTAACTGACAATGTAGATGCTACAGTGCATAATCCCTATGCGGTAAAGAGCATCGAGTTTTATCTTTATCTTAAGAACTGGATCGATGCCGTACAATGGCATTTGGAGGACATTATCCGGAATCCGGAGATCGACCCGGTAGAAGCGCTGGCTATCAAACGCCGCATCGACAAGTCGAATCAAGATCGTACGGATTTGGTAGAGTTGATCGATAGTTTCTTTCTGGATAAATACAAGAACGTGAAAGTCTTGCCGGACGCTACGATCAATACGGAAAGCCCGGCTTGGGCGATCGATCGTCTGTCGATCCTTACGCTTAAGATCTATCATATGCGTGAGGAGGCGAGCCGTGCGGATGCTACTGCCGAGCATAAGGCTCGTTGTGAGCAGAAACTGGCGGTGCTGATGGAGCAGAAGAAGGATTTGTCGATGGCTTTGGATCAATTGCTATCCGATATCCGTGACGGTAAGAAGTATATGAAGGTCTACAAGCAAATGAAGATGTACAATGACCCGGCCTTGAATCCTGTGTTGTACGGTAAGAAATAATGGCAAATATATTAGTAATACGACTTTCGGCTATTGGGGATGTGGCGATGACCGTTCCCGTTATCTATTCCGCCGCCAAGGCGAATCCTACGGACTCGTTTACCGTGTTGACGCAAGCGTTCTTGATCCCGGTCTTTATCAACCGCCCGAAGAACGTGAACGTGATCGGCATCAATACGAAGAGCACGGAGAAAACGTTGGCGGGGTTGCTTCGTTTTGCCTCTGCCTTGGTAAAATATGATTTCGACGTGGTTCTGGATTTGCATGACGTATTGCGGACCATGATCATCCGTACGCTGTTCCGCTTGAACGGCAGACGGGTGTTTGTCGTGGATAAGGCCCGGAAAGATCGTGCCCGGTTGACCGACGCGAAGCATAAGCAATTTAAACAACTTCGCCCGGTGATCGAACGTTACGCGGATGTGTTCCGCAACGCCGGGCTTAACTATACGGAATCGTTCACCTCGCTTTACGAGACCTCTATCCCGGATGTATCCGCCTTGGAACCCCTTGTGGGAACGAAGACGGGCAAATGGATCGGTATCGCCCCCTTCGCCAAGCACCGGGGAAAGATTTATCCGACCGGGGAGATGGAGCTGGTCATGGCCGAGCTTTCCGATCGAGAGGATTTTACCATCTTCCTGTTCGGTGGTCGTGGCTACGAGGAGGCGCTCTTGGATCAATGGGCTTTTGAGTATCCCCGGGTAAAAAGCGTGGCGGGCAAGTATTCCTTGGATCAGGAACTGGCCTTGATCAGCCGGTTGGATCTGTTGATTTGCATGGATTCCGCCAATATGCATTTTGCTTCCTTGGTCGGTACACGGGTGCTTTCCGTTTGGGGCGCTACCCATCCCTATGCCGGATTTTACGGATATCATCAGGATCCGGAGGATTGTATCCAGTTGGACTTACCTTGCCGTCCTTGTTCCGTATTCGGCCAAAAGCCCTGCCTGCGGAAGGATTGGGCGTGTATGAAACAGCTCAATCCGGATCTAATCATAAACAAGGTATTAACCTCTTTAAATGAAATGGTTTCGGATGAAGGAGATCATTAACCCGGCGTACGGGCGATTCGAGGATTTTGTAAGGCGTGTACCTCGTATATTTTCAGAAGAGGGAAAAACGATTTATAAGGCGAGGAATGAGATCAAGGTTTTTGAGGTAGATGGTGTGGAACTGAATGTCAAGCGATATAGAGTCCCCTTCTTGATAAACCGTGTTATTTATCGTTTTTTCCGTCAGCCTAAGGCTGTGCGAGCCTATGAGTACGCTCTGCGATTGGTTGCCAAGGGGTTTGAGACTCCTGCCCCGATCGCTTATGTCCTTTTTCAGGAGAAAGGCCTTTTGGGATATAGTTATTTTATCAGTTTGCAATCCAGCTATAAGACATTGTATAAAGTCGGACAGCGTCCGGTAGAGGGGAACGAGGATATTTTTCGTGCGTTAGGCACTTATATGGCAGAGTTGCATGAGGCGGAGGTCTATCACGCCGATTTCTCTCCCGGAAATGTATTGTACGATCGTACGGAGGAAGGGGTTAGGTTCTCCTTGATCGATATAAACCGGATGCACTTCGGGCCTGTATCGCTAAAACGAGGATGCGCGAATTTCTCCCGCTTGTGGGGACGGGAAGCCGCTTTTCATTTAATGGCGGAGACCTATGCCGAGAGCCGGCATTTTGATAAAGCGGAATGCCTTCGTTGGATATTATACTATCGAAATCGTTTCTGGAAGAAATATGCGTTGAAGCATGAGATTGAATTTGAATTATAGACTTTTATGAAAATACAAATACTCCGGTTCTGTTTAGTCGTTAGTTGTCTTTTGGCCTATGTATCTCCGGTTAAGGCGTTAGAATGGTGGGAAAAGGTAGAGTATCTGACTTACTCGCCCCGTTATTTCGGGCCAAATGCCTTTCCGATTCCCGAGTTGGTAGGAGGAAGCCTGTCCAGCCGTTGGGAAGTGGAGCTTCGGGGGGAATATCATAAGACGCGAGGCGATCAGACGAAAGATATCTTTACCCGTTTGTACATTCCTGTCGTAAAGGGGCGTGTAGGAGTGAATGTCAGTTGGGTATTCCAAGAATGGTATGAGATGTCGCCGGAAGTGCGGGATGAGCGTTATGCGGTAGAACTGAAATCCCCGATTGTTTGCCGGGGCGACGTGATCTTTAATTTTTATTTCCAAGCCCTCCGGAGCGAGAAATGGATGGATATCGTGGTAAGCGCCAACCTGAAAACCGCCAGTGGCGGACGCTTGTGCGACGCTCGTTATACGGATGCGGCCTCTTATTGGTTCGACGCCAATCTGGGACGTACGTTGTGGAAGCGGAAAGATGTAAGCGCTTCGATCCGTGTGCAAGCTTTAGCGGGTTTTTATTGTTGGATGACTAACGATGTCGTTAATCGTCAGAACGACGCTTTCTGTTATGGGGCAGGTGTGTTAGGAACCTATCGGGGGTTCTCGTTGGATTGTAATTATGCCGGTTTCCGGGGATATCGGGATAATGGGGATAAACCGATGATTCTACGGACAAAGCTAAATTATGAGCTTAAGAAAAATATCCTGTCCTTCCAATATAAACATGGAATGAAGGACCATCTTTATGATAGCTATTCATTAGCTTATATCCGTTGTTTCTGAATCTGTAAATAATCTATGCTTTCTTGATCGACCTGAATAACGTGGCGAAGCCATCTGTATAAGCCTTTACGCTGAAATCTTGGATGATATGCTCACGTGAGGCCTTGGCGAACGCTTCCAATCGCTCCGGGTTATCGATAAGCGAGCGGATAGACGCCGCCATTTGTTGAGGAAAAGAAGGCGGCACTAACAATCCGGTGACTCCGTCTATGATTAAGTCTCTTGCTCCCGGTATATCTGTTACGATACAAGGAACGGAACAAGCCATAGCCTCCCGCACGACTCTCGGGGAGGCATCCCGGTGCGAGGGAAGTATAAACAACTGGGACGTGACCAGAAAAGAGATGGCGTCGGAACGCTGTCCCAGAAAATGAATTTGTGCGCTTACCTTCGACTGTTGGGCTAATTGGAAATCATTTTCTCCATATTCTCCCACGATTGTAAGATGTACCCGTGGATCATCCAATAAGATAAACGCATGAATCAAATCGGTTAAGCCTTTGAACGGCCTGTTCTTCGTCGCTCCGATATAGATGCAACGAAAGGCGTCGTCCGGAATATCGTCTGCTTGTTTGGGCGTACGGACTGCCTCCTTGATCCAATCGATATCAAATGGCTTTGTGCTGGTTGTTAGTCTTTTTCGTGCGATGAATCGGGAGAGATATTCCTCGATATCTTTGGTCTCGCATACGACATGCTCCACGGCGGGATTTAATATGCCTAGATAATAGGTCGGATCGAACCGCTTCAATTTAGCCTGCGTACCTCGGTATGCGATATTCTTTGCCCGTGTGCCTATGGAGGCGAATAGAGCGTTAGATAAACCGGAACTACTCGGTGAGTAGATAAGGTCGATCCGATAAGTCTTGATGATTTGGCGCAGGGCACGAATAACGTTCCAGTTGAACTTCGAGGTAATGACCGGCAGATCCAAGGGTGTACAATTCCCATAGATCTTTTTGTCGGTATACGATTGGGGGGAAGCGATATAGATGTTGAAGTCCTCAAGCTTGGACAATCCTTCCAGCATTTTGTAGGTCGCTATGTCGGCTTCTTTATAGACTAAAAGTATATTCATTGTGTATGGATAAAATGGATTTGCTAAGATCGTGAGATATTCTCGTATACTCGCATGAAATGAGCCGCTAATACGTCGGGCATGAATCGCCGTATATTCTCTCGTCCGCCGGAACGCATGGATTCGGCCAGCTTCGGCTCGTTCAATACGGACTCTATCAAGCCGCGCAGCTCTTGCTCATTTCTCGGATCGGTATATAGAGCGGACGATCCGCCCGCCTCTTCCAGACAAGAACCGGTAGCCGCTATCACCGGAATACCGGCAAGTTGGGCTTCTAAGATCGGGATACCGAATCCTTCGAAAAACGAGGGATAGACAAATAAGGTCGCCATCTGATAGAAAGCGGCTAATTCGTTAAAAGGTATATGGGTCAAGATACGGATGCGACCGGACAGGTTGTTTTCCCGGATATAGGTCTCTACCGTATCCGTATAAGGCGTATGCTTACCGATAGCGATCACGGAGATATCTTCTTTCAGCTCTTTCAGGGCTTTTACCAGAAGCAATAAATTTTTCCGTTCCTCGATGCTCCCTACATATAATATATAAGGCCCGTTTATCTGATATTTCTCGCGTACGGACGATTTCATGTCTTCTTGAACCGCTTGTCCGAATATCGGGTCACAACCTTGGTAAACAACCTCGATCTTGCTTTCCGGAATGTGGAAGAAGTCCCGGATGTCTCGCATCGTCTGTCGGCTGATCGCTATGATCTTGTCCGACCGTAAACAAGCTTGCTTGAATTTGTAGGTATAGATGGAACGATCGATCGGTTTATAAAGCTGCGGGTAACGCAAGAAGATCAAGTCATGTATCGTTACGACCGCTGGGATTCCGTTCTGTTTTAGATTCATAGGAATCTCATTACTCAAGCCATGGAACAGATCTACGTGCTCTTTTCGAAGCGTAGCCGTTAGGCCCGAGGTACGCCATAAAGACGGAAATAGTTTATCGAACCTGCCTTCCGGATAATGGAATGAGACACTTGGACGCTCCTCGATCCGTTTCCGTAACGCCTCTTTGCCTTTGCCCGGCGTATAGAGTTGATAGATATGCTCCGGGAAAGAAGTGGACAAACTATTCACTACGAACCGGCTATAATTACCCAGTCCGGTAGCGTTATGCGTAATCCGTTTTGCGTCGAAAGCGATCTTCATAGGCTTGAATTCGATATATTGGGCAAATATACGATATAATCTTCACGACAGTTATACAAATGAACCTCTTTGTAATGCCATATTAGGATCATACCAAGTTGCGTCAATGAAGTGTTGTACCTCTTTAACAAATGCTTCCATGACATTAAGATTTATTGGATTGTCACGATGCTGAGCTTTTACCTCTTCGTAAACACTTCGTTTCTCGTATGGTAGTCGCTTTGTTTTACGTAATAAAAAGACATTGTCAATACTTGTTAAACGCGTATCCTCTGGCTGCATATCCAAATATTCGATCAGCGCATAGTACTTTGATATTGGGCAACCTTGCTTTAGACGAAATGCTGTTCCTGCACATTCTTGAAACATGGTCTTGTCATAATTGACTTTACATTCAACTGCGAGAACGGCTAAAAATAATCTCCCATCAATAGTGTGTGAAGCACTGAAATTTTGATCGGAAGAGAATTTGTAATAGATAGACTTTCCTATTGTGAAGTCTTGGTCTTTCTCTTTAATGATAACTGCCGGTCTGTCAAGAGTCCGTATGCTTGACGGGCAAAAAGACAATGACATAAAACTTGTCTGAGATCCGGTTTCCAGCTCATAATTAGAAGGGAGATTATTGAGTAATTTAGGCGTTACTAAATATGGAAGGAACTCTTCAATGACACTATTATCTAATTTCATTTGTCCTTTTTGCCTTTTTAGGAAATCGCTACCTTTGCGAGCAATCAATTCTACTTCAAGATAATCTTTGTATTCATTCAGTAATCTCAACGCTTCTCTGAGATAACCATCTCCGGTTTCGTTAATAGATTTCAGGTTTCCTACCCATGTAGTATATGCACTCATTGCTTCCTTCAATATCTCCAAGTCTTGCCTAGCTTTTGGATTATGGATGGCAGCCTCCAACTTTTCTTTATGTGATAATAACATAATTAAATATAAATAGGTGATTCGATAATTGTTTCTTGCTCGGATAAGACTGCCTGTAAATCTGCTTGTAAATCATCTGATACATATTCCTTGGCTTGTGAGATATGATGCAATCCTATATCCTTGAATTTCTGTTTAGGACATATGTTAAAAGAGTCAGAGCATTTTCGTATGATAAGAATATCCTCTTTTATGTCTTTTCCGTACCGATTACAAAAACTGCGTGTATCACATGATTCTACGACTAAGGAAGGTATGCTGGCTACTAGATCAGTTATTATCTTAGAATTGTAGAATCTCGTTTTCCTTACCATTGATTCTCTTCCTACAACAAAAATCATGAGGCCATTGACCTTTAGTGAACACATAGCTTCAAATAACACTTGTCCCATATCCTCTGCATATTGTACTACCGTCTTAAATCGGTTTGATCGATTCTTTCGATTAGAACCAATTTCACTTACAGCGACTTTTAAAACATCGTAGTTGAAACATTCTATTATGCCTCTATAATTTTGGTGGTAGTTAAAAACATTGATATATGGAGGGCTTGTGATAATTAAATCAATGGCATTTCTGTAAAGGCTACTAATATTCCTTGCATCAGATAAATGTATATTGATAGAACCCTCAGTCGGAGGAAGGAACAGAAATTCATTCCGAATGAATGAGAAATTCTTCCTGAAAGAATCTATCATCCTCATTTTCTTATCTTTCTCGCATAAGAATAATACGTTGATCAGAAAAGGTAAAAACTCTGTTTCTGCA
>ENA-OYEE01000565-OYEE01000565.1-human-gut-metagenome-genome-assembly--contig:-NODE-565-length-12994-cov-4.499884_pt1 | contig 12994 bp, 9 predicted proteins | sample MGYA00243556_ERZ652917 | MGnify/ENA primary metagenome ERZ652917 (study PRJEB26926, sample SAMN06164646) | human gut metagenome | biome: ENVO:00009003; feature: ENVO:2100002; material: ENVO:00002003... | reverse complement strand
TAACAGTCTTTGCCACCTGTTCTCCCGAATTTTCAATTACCAGCACTTTGGACAATCCCAGTTCGTCGATTTTTCCCGATAAAAAAACGACCGTTTTAAAGCTTGCGGAAGTTTCCGAACTGCACCCCGCAAATGCCGCATAGTAATTGATTCCGTAATCGTCAACCAGATAGCGGAACGGGAAGCGGTCACCAAACAGCACGGTGTCATGCTTTGCGCTCTGTACAGCCTGCGCATACTGTGTATCCAGTTCATTTAACCGGCTCTGATAAGCGCTTGCGTTTTCCCGGATTGCCTGTGCGTGTTTGGTATCTTTCCCGGCAAGAACATTTGTTAATTCTTCCACAATCTTTTCTGCATTTTTTACGGAAAGCCAGATGTGTTCATCATATTCGATTTCATCTTCGTGATGATGTTCTTCACCGTGGTCATGACTGCCGTCATGTGCCTCGTCATGGTCATCGTCTTCCTGTGCATGGCTGTGGGTGTGTCCGTGGCTGTCCCCCTGCATACCCTCTGCCAGTTCTTCCTCTTTTACGGAATCGCCTAAATAGTCCATGAGATTTACAACGGTCATATCGGGATTTACCGCTTCTTTTAATGCCGATGTCACCCAGTTTTCAGATGTTCCTCCAGTGTACACCAGCACGTCACAGGAAGCCACTGCCGCAATATCCGCCGTGGACGGCTGGTAGCTGTGCATATCCACACCGTTGTCCGTCAGCAGTTTAATCTCGAATTCGTCACCGTTCTCTCCTAAAATCTGCCGCACCCAGTCGTACTGCGGAAATGTCGTGCATACCACTTTGATTTTATCCGAAGTCACAAAAGACGAAGGCAGTTTCCCACAGCCCGCCATTGCCGCGATAGACGTTATGCACAGCAGAAACGCACATATAACAGCGCTTTTTTCTTTTATTTTATTCATGATTCTTTTCATGACTGCCGCTCTCCATTTCCTTACATTCCCTGCACATTCCGTACAGCACAGAACTGCTGCACTCCAGGGCAAATCCGTGATGTTCCTCAAGATGTGCCCGGATATCTTTCATAAATCCACATTCCAGATGAATCACCCGTCCACAGCGCACGCACTGTAAATGCAGATGTTCGTGACATTCCGGGTGTCCGTCCGTATACTGGTAAACCGCATGTTCATCTTTTGCGGTCTTATATTTTAACAAAATGCCTTCGTCCGTCATCTTGTCGAGATTCCGGTAAATCGTTGCCAGATTGACCTGCTTGCCGTTCTCCTCTAAATAATGGTGAATATCCGCCGCACTGACAATCTGCTCTTTGTGTGCCGTAAAAAACTCCATAATATAGCTTCTGCTTTTGGTTTTATAACCGTTCTGCATGATTTTTCCTCGATTCTTTTTTGTGCTATCCTCCATTCCACAGGCATTTTAATGCCTGCGGCACAATACTGCCAACAACAAGTGAAGCTTGCTGTTACCAATTTGCAAATCATTTGCATTTTGGAATTGTAGCACATTCATTTCGTACTGTCAACAGATTTGCAAAACATTTGCAAATTCATTTTCCGGCAATAAAATATCCGGGATTTACAAAAACACGGACGCTTTCCTCGTCATTTTTTGTAAATCCCGGATTTTAAATTGTATTTTTACTCTTAACCTTTCACACCGCCAAGTGTAACGCCCCGTACAATAAATTTTGACAGGCACAAATAAACGATGATAACCGGTAAGATGGCACAGCCAAGCATCATATAGACCTTGCCCATATCAAACTTTAAGAAGTCGGCACTTCTTAACTGCGCAATCAAAATCGGAAGTGTCTTTTTACTGTCTTTGTTTAACAGCAGGGATGGAATAAAGTAATTATTCCATGATGACACGAATGTAAATATCGCCTGCACGGCAATTGCCGGTTTCATCAGCGGCAGTACAATCTGGTTAAAGATTCTGAATTCATGCGCTCCGTCAATCCGGGCTGCTTCAACCAGCTCCATCGGAAGCACGCTGTCCATATACTGCTTAATAAAGAAGAATACAACCGGTGATGCAATGGACGGTATAATCAGCGGAATAAATGAATTCATCAACCGCATGTTGCTCATCTGGTTAATAAAACCAAGTGCAGATACCTGTGTCGGCACCATCATGATGACCATAATAAAGGTAAATGCTGCTTTCTTAAACCTGAAATCATATGCGTGGATTGCATATGCCGTCAGTGCCGAAAAATATACGGAAAGCACTGCCGAACCGGAAGCTACCAGAAGGCTGTTGCACATTCCCTTTAAGACCGGAAGCTGTTTATCCTTCAACAGATTCGTCAGATTGACAAAAAATGACTTTCCCGGAATTAAAGAGAATCCTTTTTGTATATCCGGGTGGGACCTTGTCGTATTAATCAGCAGTACGTAAAAAGAAAACAGGCACAGTATAGAAATGATAATTAATACGATATAGCACAAAGTTCTCTGTATATTCAAGATGATTTTATCCTTTTTATCGGATTTCTTTTTGCTGACAGCGCTCATAATCTATACCCCCTTTGCCTTTTTAACTTTCTTTTCCCCTACGTTTACCATATCTTTGGTAACATACTTAAATACCGCAACACTCAGTATCGCCGTAATGATAAACAAAATCACGGATAACGCACCTGCCATGCCATAGTTCTTACTATATAAATGCTTATTCAGATACATAATAACCGTCATGCTCGTTCTGTCCGGATTACCGTTACCGTTTGTTAAAATCTGCGGAACATCAAACATCTGAATACCACCAATCAGCGACGTTACAAGGGTGTATGCCATAATCGGACGGATAATCGGAAGTGTAATGCGTCTGAATATCTGAATAGAATTCGCCCCGTCAATTCTTGCAGCTTCAAGAATACTGGTATCAATTCCCATAATACCTGCCATTAAAACAATGGTCGTATTACCAAACCACATGAGGAAATTCATCAGTGCAATCAGACCTCTCGCGCCTGCAACTTCCGAAAGAAACCGGTATGTAGGAAGTCCCATGGAATTCAGCAGGTTATTAATCGGGCCTACATCTGAAAATATGGTGTAAAACAGCATTGAAAATGCAGATGCCATAATCAGGTTCGGCATATAAATAACGGTCTTAAAGAATCCCGTACATTTCAATCTCAATCGCAAATCCGTAAACCAGGATGCAAGCAGCAGTGAGAAAAACATCTGCGGAATAAAGCCCATCATCCAGATAATAAACGTATTTTTCAAATAAATCGGCAATTCGCTGTTAAATAGTATTTCTTTATAATTCTGTAATCCTACAAACTTTGGTCCTATCTGCATAAGACCCACTCTGTAATTTTCAAAAAAGCTGTTATAGAAAGTGGAAATCAGCGGAAGCAGCTGAAAAATAAAATATACCAGAAAGAACGGTATCAAAAATATATATCCCCACTTTGCATAACTTACACATTTTGATCTTCTTTTTCTTTTCATGCCGCCCTCCATTTCCGGTAAACAAATGCACGCCCTGAAACCCGTTTCTTGAAACCAGCTTTATTCTGATAACAATTCAATGATTTCAAGGCGTGCCTGTCACCTTATACTGTCATGTTATTAATGTGTCAGATTCGGGTATTTCTCTGTTGCGGCCTTGTAGAAATTATCAAGTGCCTTGTCTTTTGTAACATTTCCGTCGAAGTAATCCTTCATTGCCTTCTGGAATTCTTCATTTAATCCCTGGTCATATGCTGAAATATTCTTCATATTAATCTTCGGTGCAGCTTCTGCAAAGAGTTTAATATGGTTCTGTCCGCCAAGGAAGTCTGACTTGAAATTGCTGTTTGCAAGTTCATTCATGCCGGAAATGGTATTGGTGTAATCCTGTGTATCTTTTGTAATCTGGACTTCTGTATCCTTATCGCAGGTCATTGTCTGCATAATTTCTTTAATCAGGTTCGGATTATCGGTTCCGGCTGCTGCACAAATCCATGTACCGCCCCAGTAGTAACTCTGTGGTCCCTGGCATACGGCATAATCCCCGTAAATACCATTGCCGACTTCTTCCTTACCGCCTTCTTTTACAGGTGTTTCCAATGCATTGCCAAGAAGTGTAAAGTTAATACCCCATGTTGAATAAAAGAATCCAAATACATTTCCTTTCGGACCCTGGTCAGCCTGCCATACATTGTCCCAAAGTGAAGACTTGTTGTTGTAGCCTTTTTCTGTAAAGGTCTTTGTCTGGTCAACCCATTTCATAATGTTGTCATCAATGACAATCTTATTATTGGAATCAACCCACGGTGCAGATACGTTGTTTGAGAATACTCTGTAGGCATCGTCATATCCGGAAAGCATCTTATAACCTTTTTCAGATGCCTTTTCATCTACGGCATTAAACTTATCCCATGAAGAAAGCTGTGCCTGTACTGCATCCGGATCATCCGTGCCGAGAACATCTTTTGCAATGGAACGTCTGTATGCGAACAATCCCGGTGTTGCCTGCCATGTTGTACCTTTCTGTACGCCCTTTGAATCTGTTACGATATCTTTGGTGTACTGATACTGGTCAGCCAGTGCATCCTTTGAAAGTCCGATGTCATTGACAACGTCCAGTGTGTAATCACTGTCAACATATTTCAACGCATAATCGGCTTCAATCAGGAAAATATCAATCTTTTCATCTGCCGGTACGTCATTCTGTTTTAAAAGTGCTGCATCCAGTGCATTCTGGTATGCGTTGTTTTCATTCGGTGTAACCACGAAATTTACTTTTACATCTGACGGAAGCTTTCCGGACTTTTTAAAATATTCAAATCTGTCCTGAAATTCTGTATTCCAGCAGTAGATATTCAATACTTTTCCCTGTGCTGCCTCACTTGTATCAACCTTTGAAGTGGCCTGTTTTCCTCCCGAACCGCATCCTGCAAGTGTTGTCACTGCCATCATTCCCGCAAGCATTAAACTTGTAAATTTACCCTTCTTCATAATAATACCTCCTCAAAAACCCCTTTAGCTGATATCTCTGACAGTTTCACCCTCTATCAGAGTTCCTTCAACTATAACTCTTTTTATCAGTGTCGTCTTCGGACGTTCAATCGCCGCTATCAGTTCTTTGGCTGCCTTCTTTCCAATCTCCATCGTATCCTGCCGCAGTGTGGTAAGTTTCGGGCTTAACATCTGCGATAATTTAATACCGTCATATCCTACCGTCGAAATATCCCTCGGCACTTTTAAACCCCTTTTGCGGACTGCATTGAGTCCTCCGGTATTCGACAGGTCATCCGGATAAAATATGCAGGTCGGTGCATCTTTCATATCCAGCAGTTCATCTGTGAACTGTTCTGCTTTGACTGAATTCAGATACTCTGATGATTTCACGTATTCATCCGGTACCTCAATCCCCAATTCCTCAAGTGTCCTGTAAAATGATGTTAATCTCTGCTTTGTTACCTCCGAATCATCCTCTCCATGTATATAAGCAATCCTGCGATGTCCCATCTCATATACATACCGGACTAAATCTCTCATCCCCTTTACATTATCCGAGCTTACCGAAGTGCAGCTGTTAAATACGTAGTCAATCGTTACCGTGGGAATCGTTCCGTTGACAACTTCCTTCACTTCCTCACACTCAAAATCCGTACATGCAATAACAACTCCATCGAGATTACGATATTTACAATGTTCATAATAAGTCATTGTCTTGCTGTGCGTATTAATAAATGTAATATCGTATCCGCAGCTTTCTGCCTCGACTTTGACACCTTGAAGCACCGCTGAAAAATATTCATGCGTCAGACCGCTGTTGGCTTTGTCATTTAAAAGAACGCCAATATTATAGGAACGGTGTGTCTTTAATGCCCTCGCCGCCGAGTTCGGATAATATCCCATCTCATCTGCCGCTTTCTGAATCCGCTTTCTGGTTTCCTCGCTGATGTCACTATGATGGTTCAGCGCTTTACTGACCGTTGCAACAGATACTTTACATCTGTCTGCAATATCTCTCATAGATACCATAGTCACTTACCTCGTTTGTCTGAGCCGTTAATAGTTACTTAATCGTTTTCGTAAATTCAATATAGCATGTTATTATTTTAAATGCAACTCTTTTTTGACATTTTATAAAATTAGTGCATTTTGTATATACACTTTTGTGCATTTTGACTATTTTTCTGTTTTTCTCATTTCAACATTGCATTTTTCTTTTTATTAAAATATACTCAGCTTAGAGATAAATATGATTATTTTCTATCTGTTTTTCTGCATATACTAGTGTATAAGCCCGGCAGGCTTTTTATTTTCCGGCATTTCTTAATCGTTTTCGTTAAATGGCACGTATTTTTTCCGCCATAAAGTACCTGTAAACTTAACAAAAGGAGGGTTTCTATGAATTTTGGATATTTTGATGATACAAATAAAGAATATGTAATTACTACACCACAGACGCCGCTGCCATGGATTAATTATCTGGGCTGCGAAAGCTTCTTCCGCCTGATCAGCAACACCGGCGGCGGCTATGCTTTTTATAAAGATGCCAAACTGATGCGTCTTACCCGATACCGCTATAACAATGCACCGTTAGACAGCAACGGCCACTACTACTATATCAAAGACGGCAGCACCGTATGGAATCCTGGCTGGCAGCCGTCACAGACCGCACTGGATGCTTATGAATGCCGCCACGGTCTTGGATATACGATTTACAAAGGTATTAAAAATGAACTGGAAGCCTGTGTAACCGCACTCGTTCCAATCGGTGCCGACTGTGAATTAAACAAAATCAGCCTGAAAAATCTTTCTGACAGCAAAAAAAACATCAGTCTTTATTCTTATGTTGAATTCTGTCTGTGGAATGCCGTTGAAGATATGAATAATTTTCAGAAAAATTACAGCACCGGTGAAGTCGAAGTCGTAAAGGGCGACAGCCGCTCCTGCATTTATCACAAAACCGAATACCGTGAACGCCGCAATCACTATGCCGTCTATGCTGTAAATGCTGCGTGTGACGGATTTGATACCGCACGCGAGAGCTTTCTTGGTACATACGGCTCCCCTGCCGCACCACAGTCCGTTGGAAACGGCACTTCCTGCAATTCTGTTGCCGTCGGCTGGCAGCCATGCGGTTCTTTCCGGCTGGATATTACGCTTGAACCGCACGAAAGCCGTGATTTCATCTTTATGCTCGGCTACATTGAAAATCCGGCAGATGATAAATGGGAAGCGCCACAGATTATCAACAAGAAAAAAGCAAATGAATTGATGGAACATTTTCTTTCTATCAAAGATTTTGACAATGCGCTGTTACGTTTAAAAGACTACTGGAGTCATCTGCTCTCCGGCTATACACTTGAAGCCGATGATGAGAAACTCTGCCGCATGGTCAATATCTGGAACCAGTATCAGTGCATGGTTACTTTTAATATGTCCCGCTCCGCTTCTTATTTTGAATCGGGTATCGGCAGAGGCATGGGATTTAGGGATTCCTGCCAGGATCTGCTTGGCTTTGTCCACTTAATCCCGGATAAAGCGCGCCAGCGTATTTTAGATATTGCTTCTACCCAGTTTGAAAACGGAAGTGCCTACCACCAGTACCAGCCGCTGACCAAAAAAGGAAATGCAGACATCGGAAGCGGCTTTAATGACGACCCGTTATGGCTGATTGCCGGAACTGCCGCTTATTTAAAAGAAACCGGCGACTATTCGATTCTGGATGAAATGACACCGTTTGACAGCAATCCGGACAATCAGGCTCCGCTGATGGAACATCTGCGCCGCTCTTTTCATTTTACGTCCACGCATCTCGGACCGCACAACCTGCCTCTGATTGGCCGTGCAGACTGGAACGACTGCCTGAATCTGAACTGTTTTTCAACCGTTCCCGATGAATCCTTCCAGACTGCCGGTGCTTCCGAAGGTCCTGTTGCCGAATCTGTTTTTATTGCCGGAATGTATGTAAAGTACGGCAGGGACTATGCACAAATCTGCCGCCATGCCGGTCTTACCAAAGAAGCTGCTGATGCCGATGCGCAGATTGAGCAAATGATACAGGCGGTTTTAAAATCCGGCTGGGACGGCGAATGGTTCTTACGTGCCTACGATGCCGCCGGAAAAAAAGTCGGTTCGCATGAATGTGAAGAAGGTCAGATTTTTATTGAGCCGCAGGGCTTCTGTGTCATGGCTGGAATCGGGGTAAAGGAAGGTCTTGCCGAAAAAGCACTGGAGTCCGTAAAAAACAGGCTGGATACAAAATATGGCATTGTTCTTTTACAGCCGGCTTACACATACTATCACCTTGAACTGGGTGAAATTTCATCTTACCCGGAAGGCTACAAAGAAAATGCCGGTATCTTCTGCCACAACAATCCATGGGTTTCCATTGCCGAAACTGTTTTGGGACACGGCAACCGCGCCTTTGAAATTTATAAAAAAATCTGTCCGGCATATCTTCAGGATATCAGCGACCTGCACCGGACGGAAGCTTACGTTTATTCGCAGATGATTGCCGGAAAAGATGCATGCCGTTTCGGTGAAGCAAAAAACAGCTGGCTTACGGGAACTGCCGCATGGACATTTACAAATGTTTCACAGTATATTCTCGGTATCCGCCCTGAATTTGACGGACTCTGCATTGATCCGTGTATTCCGGAAACCCTGTCCGGATTTACCGTAACGCGGCATTTCCGCGGTGCCGTTTATCATATTCACGTTGATAATTCTGCCAAATCGCAGAAAGGCATCAAAACCCTTCTTGTAAACGGCACTCCGGTTGAAGGAAATATGATTCCTTATCAGAAAGATGTGACGGAATATCATGTCACTGCAATTATGTAATGGAGGAACTTTGTATGAAACATATTAATTTTCCAAAAGATTTTATATGGGGAACAGCTTCCAGCTCCTATCAGACCGAAGGGGCTTATAACCGGGACGGCAAAGGCGCTTCTATCTGGGATACGTTCTGTCAGAAAAGCGGTGTCATTGCTGACAGCTCTGACGGAACGCTTGCCTGCTGTTATTATGATAACTATGAAGAAGATATCCGGTTCATGGCAGATGCCGGTATCCGCGCGTATCGTTTTTCTGTTTCATGGCCGCGGATTTTTCCAAACGGCGATGATCCTGCTGTCAATCCTTTGGGGCTTGCCTTTTATGACCGTGTTGTAGACTGCTGTATCCGGTATGGCATCCAGCCGCACATTACGCTTTTTCACTGGGACCTTCCACAGTCCCTTTCGGACCGCGGCGGCTGGCTGTCTGCGCATACGATTGAAGCATTTGTGCGTTATGCTGCTGTTATCTGTGAACATTTTTCGGACCGTGTAACTTATTTTTCCACAATCAATGAACCGCAGATTATTACAAAAATGGGGTATTATGACGGTCTTCACGCGCCCGGATACCGGCTTTCCATGCTGGAAACACTGGATATTCTCCACGCACTTGCCAAAGCTCATGCACTTGCCGTTCCCGCAATGCGCAGGGCTGCAAAGAAACCGGTCAAAATCGGTTTTTCAAGTACCGGAAATCTGTGCTATCCATGCAGTGAAAATGAAGCGGATATCTGTGCCGCAAGAACTATGACATTTGCCAATACCAAAGAAAATATTTTATTCTGTCATCACATTTTCTGTGATGCGGTTATCAACGGACTTGCACCGGATTTTGAAGCACTTGCGCCGGAGATTACTGCTGATTTAAAATCAGATGATACGCTGAATTTTGTAACACAGCACCTTAAAAATGTGTGGAACGACTGCAGCGAATTAAATCCGCCTTTGGATTTTCTGGGGCTGAACATTTATAACGGACGCAAAGCCGGTGCAGACGGTTTTACGAAACGATATGCAGGTTTTCCAAAAACAGCACTGAAATGGCCTGTCACTCCCGAAGTTATGAACTGGGGTACACGCTTTCTATATGAACGCTATCATCTGCCGATTTTTATTACTGAAAACGGGCTTTCCTGCAATGACCACATTTTCCTTGACGGAAAAGTCCATGATGCTGAACGCATTGATTTTCTGACGCGCTATCTGTTACAGCTGAGTGAATCCATAAAAGAGGGTACACCCGTCATGGGGTATTTTCACTGGTCTTTTACGGACAATTTTGAATGGCACAGCGGTTACGATGAACGTTTCGGACTGGTATATATTGATTATCCGACACAAAAACGGATTCCGAAAGATTCCTATTACTGGTACCGGAATCTGATTGCAGACTCTGCAGAATAAGCCGCAAATTTACGGAATTTCATATACCTCTTTTACCGCGGTTAATGCGTCCTTAAAAATCAAATGATTCAGTTCTGATTCATTCTGATAAAATATCTCAAGTGTATCGGAAGCTTTGTCTGTTTTTCCGGCTGTCCGGTACATATGATAATCAACTGCGCTGTTGTAGCAGGCACTGAAAGCATAGTAGTCCCTGTCATCTTCTGTGACTGTTCTTCCAACAGCGCGGTTATATGCCACCTTTTCTGATAATCTGCCGTAATCACCATCGCAGAAATCCTCATACAGCTTCTCTGACGTATATCCTTTTCTGGACTGCTTTTCCCGGAAATAATCATACGCATTTTCCGCCGCTGACGGAATAATCATCAAAACCAGCACCGCTACAATCAGATAAATCAGTTTTCCTGTTATATTAACACGATTTTTTTTATTCTTCATCAAACATTCTCCTCGTCAGTAATGCAATTACCGATGTTCTGTCACGGTTTTCGAGCGAATCTATATCAGCCTGTGTAAAATTACAGTAATCCTTTAAAAACAGCCCTGCTTTTTCTTTTATATCTTCCATATAAGGAATACTCTCTGCCGCCCGTTCCCTGTAACTTTTCCCCTGCGCGCTTCCGGTTATCATACAGATTGCTTCTGCCGCATTGTTTAATGCCGTTTCTTTGGAATAATGCTCTGACAGTTCCGGATTATAGTAAAACATAATGGCATTGCGCAGACGCAGATACCCTTCTGTCATGTTGTAAAAATCATACCAGCCGCTGTTTCCCGTTCCGCTCATCTGCTGGTTCAGACGGGTGTAGAGCTGATACACTTCTTCATACTGCCCGTTATCCAGCAGTGTCTGTAAATGTTCTTTGATTTCCTGCTCATGTGTCTGATTATATTTTTTCTGCTTTTGTTCTGCCAGGTTATATCCCCAAAGGTGATTTGCCTGAATGGTTACTATGACTGCTGCAATACCCGCAATCACCAGCGATGTAACCGGTGCAATGTATTTTATGAACCATTTACTGTTACGGACAACTTCTTTTTGTGTATCCGAAAATTCATGTTCATAATGCTCCATATCTTTGATGTGCTGCTGACTCTGTTCATTAGGTGTCCCGCAGTTTGGACAGAATTTTTCAAGCATTGTCAGTTCTGCACCGCAATTTTTACATTTCATAAATATTCCCCACTGTCATTTTTCATATTTTTGTGCTTTTTCACGGAACATGTTGTAATCACTGACATCACCGTTCCCGTACAAAGCCTGATAGTCTGCGGCATAGTCGGCTTCCGACTGTCCGATGGTATCGGTAAGAACTGCCTTTACATGCTGTGTCCACATACTGATAATTTCTTTTTCCTGTGTATCACAGCTTTTATAATACCGGTACATATATCCGTCCGTATCTTCCAGCATATTCATATATTCCATGCAGCTGCGGTACAGATTTTCAAATTCATAGCTTTCAAGCGGCGTTCCCTGTGCGATTTTATCATCATAGCGCAGTGTATCTGAATACGCATATTTATAAATATATAAAATATTATAATGTTTCCACTGCTGTAATATTTTATTTTTATAAGAATCCGCCGTCACTTCACTGATGTCTGCAAAGTTTCCCTGCTCGTAGGCTTCATTTATCTGCGGCACATTTTCATCATACCATGCCATGCCCTCTGCAATCTCTCTGCGTTCCGAAGCCGAATTATAATAAGAACGATATTTTGTATATCCCCACGCAGTCCCGACAAGCAGTGCTGCTGCAACCGCCGCCAGCGTAATGACAGCATGACAAATGATTCTGTTCCGGATATAACGGTTTGCATTTTCATCAAGTCCGTCCATGGTATCATTCATTTTGTACAGGTGATTCATGTACTCTTTTTCCGATGCTTCATACTGCATGGCATGGCAGTATGGGCATTGTGTCTGTGTTTCCTCAATATCCGCTCCGCAGTTATTACACCGTATCATCTGATTTCCCTCTCTTTTACCCGCACTGTTTTGCCGCACATGTACAGGCTTCTTCTCTCCTGCCTGTAACGTGCGCCTTGCGTATGTTGTATTTTAGTATAACATACTTCCGCCGGTTATAAAATCCGCTTTTATTCCTATAGTTTCTGCTCAATCGGAATGATTCTTCCCATTTTTGCGGATACTCTGTGTGAAATGGAGATAACCGTTCTGTTTTCGGATACTCTCTTTAGCGCTTCAAGCACTTCTTTTTCCGTTTCGGCATCGAGATTTGCCGTGATTTCATCCAATAACAAAAGCTTCGGTCTTGCCGCCGCCGCACGCGCTATGGATAAAAGCTGCCACTGTCCCTGTGAAAACAGTTCCGGTGTACAGATGGTGTCATATCCGTCCGGGAGGTGCATAATTGTATCATGCAGTCCCGTCAGTTTTGCCGCTTCTTTTACATTTTCCATGGAAATCTTTTCATCATACAGCGTAATCTGGTCTTTGACCGTTCCCGCTACTCTGTGAAATGACTGCTCTACATAGCCAAACAATGAACGTCTGTCCTTCCGGTCAATCGCTGCTGCCTCTCTGCCGTCAATCCACACACTGCCCTCACCCGGTTCGTAAAGTCCCAGAAGCAGCTTAAATACCGTACTTTTTCCGGCACCGGTTCTGCCTGAAAGTGTAATCTGTTCGCCTTCCTCTACCTGAAAGCTTAAATGCTTTAACACCGTATGTTCGTCATAACCAAAGGTGACGTCCCGAAATTCCACAAAGGATTTACCGCTGTCTCTTATACACATCTCCGAGCCCACGAGACAGGCAGAAATCTCG